>Ga0207417_1000010_pt1 | contig 152324 bp, 153 predicted proteins | sample MalvirmetagMSP82_FD_184225 | JGI IMG/M metagenome (GOLD analysis project Ga0207417, IMG submission 184225) | Marine viral communities from the Deep Pacific Ocean - MSP-82 (SPAdes) | ecosystem: Environmental > Aquatic > Marine > Oceanic | place: Pacific Ocean | collected 2011-04-19
GTTTATTCGGAGGTGTTGTCAATGGGAAAATGTATATGAATGAATGTGGGGTGGTTGCATTAGATTATTGGAAACGAATTGACACCCGGTATCCCAATACCATTATTCATGAACATATTGTTATGCCTAATCATATTCATGTTATCATTGAAATTGTTAATACAATCCCCTTTGTAGGGGCGATTCATGAATCGCCCCTACAAAGGAACGCAAACCCGGAATTATATCGTAATCACCGTCGTAAAATGTTGATTCCAAAAATTATTGGTTGGTATAAAATGAATACCGCAAAACAAATCAACCTAATCCGTAAAACACCCGGGACCAAAATTTGGCAACGGGGTTATTACGATCACATAATCAGAAATGAAGAATCTTTGTTTCATATTCAGGAATACATCAAAAACAATCCGATGAATTGGAATAAAGATCGGCTTTACCAAAACAGGTAATTTGATTTTCTGGCTCGTTGGCGGAGGTGAATATGTATTCGGAAACGTGATCAATGGCAAAATGCATCTGAATGAATGTGGGATGGTTGCACATAATGAATGGTTTAAAACAGAAACCATTCGTGACAATGTAAATTTAGATGTATTTGTGGTTATGCCGAATCATATTCATGGGATTATCGAAATTATTGATAAAAACCCAATCGTGGGGGCGAATCGCGATTCGCCCCCACGCAATAAAATTGGAATCAATAAATCATTTTATAAATCCAAATTCGAATCCCCATCAAACAATATTGGAGCCATCATTCGGGGATATAAATCATCCGTCACCAAACAAATCAACCTAATCCGTAAAACACCCGGCACCAAAATCTGGCAACGGGGTTATTATGATCACATCATCCGAAATGAAGAATCATTATGTCACATCCGGGAATACATCAAAAACAATCCAATGAACTGGAATAAAGATCGGTTTCATCTTGACCTTAGGACCTTCCTGCCTAAATAGAAAAGGCTCCACTTGGGAGCCTTTTCTATACTATAATTTTTGCTTACTTAATTAATAACATTCTTTTAGTGATCAGCGTTGATGACGTTTGTATTCTATACAAATACACTCCGCTCGATAGAGCCGATGCATCAAATGTTACCGTATGCTCACCGGCTTGTATGTTTCCATCCACAAGTACCGCGACCGTTTGTCCCAATGTATTGAACACTGTTACTTTTGCAAATCCCGTTTCCGGTAAGCTAAAAGCTATTTGAGTGCTTGGGTTAAATGGGTTGGGGTAATTTGTGATCGATACTTCCTGCGGCAGTTCTTTTGTAGCTATTTCTTCAAATGCACCTAGCGATTTAGCTGCAAATGTTCCATCCGCTTGCGTCGTCGGCGAGCCCAGGTCAGTAGAAGTTGCCCAGTCTAAATAGGTATCTGAGTCACTTCCAACATCAGTGCGGTATATACTGAACCCCTCACCAGCTGCCGGTAATGAAGAACTTCCCCATCCTGCAGGAAGCCCCGCTGAAGCTCCTCCTTCCCAAGCAACCGCATCTATTTCGGTTCCTGATGCATCCTTAAGTACTAAGGCCTCCCCTCCGTTATTCAACGCAGGTAACGACACATACCCATCTGCATTTTTTCCGTATAACTTTCGAAACTCTTTTCTATTTGTAGCAAGCGTTAGAAATGAGTTTCCGGCTATCTTATCCTTATTTGAAAAAGTATACGTTTGACCGGTACCATTGTTGTCTGTTAATGTCCATCCATTCAGGTTGATCTCCTGAGATGTTGTATTATAGAATTCGATCCACTCTTCTTTGCTCTCATTTCCGGGAGTATCATAAAATACTTCTGAGATCAGAATATCCTCTACGTTTGATACAGGCGGAGAGTCTGTAGTAAAGGTAAATGTTTCCTGAATGGTTGTATTTCCTGAGTCATCAGTTGATACCACCTGGTAAAAATATTCCGTGCCGGAATTCAAACCCGTCAGTGCCACAGAGTGTGAGGTTACCAAGGCTCCTGATCCGGCTGAAGAACCGTAATTGTTTGTTATGCCGTAATTCACTTGAGAACTGGCTGCCTCGTCAGTTGTCCAGGTGATCGTTGCATCCGTTTCTCCAATATTTGAAGATTGGATTGCTGAAATCACCGGACCTGTAACATCTGCAAGAGGGATGCTTGCCGGGTCTCCGTTATTTGTTGCTACACTCCAATCCACATCGCTATCAGTGTCCGTAGTTAGCGAGCTTCTGAATAAACTTTCTCCTGTTGCCGCCGAGGGTCCTGTTCCCCATCCCAATGGTACACCCGCTGAAGCGCCGCCTTCCCAGGCAACTTCATCAACTAAAGATCCCGTGTTGTCTTTCAGCAGCAAGGCATCTCCTGTATTATTTAGGTCCGGGATATTACCATACTGATGAGCGTCACTATTGTAAAGCGGTTGAAACCCAATAGCTACTTTTGCTACTGTAAAATAGGCTTGCCCATCTATAGTTGTGCCAGATGGGAACGTATATACCGCCCCTGTTCCGTTATTATCTGTTATCGTAAATCCGGAAATATCAATTTGTTGTGATGTTGTGTTGTATAACTCGATCCACTCTTCTTCTCCGTCTGTTCCCGGAGTGTCATAAAATATTTCTGAGAATAATACATTCGCAATAGTCGGAGCAGAAGCTTGAGTCTGAGGATCTCCATTGTTGACAGCCGTAGCCCAATCACTGAACGAGTCCGTATCTCCTGATGCGTTCAATCGATATATAGTTTCTCCTGTTGCTGCACTTGGATCAGAACTACTTCCCCAACCGGAAGGTAATCCAGCGCTAGCGCCTCCTTCCCATGCAACAGCGTCGATCAAATTGGATTGAGAATCCGTTAACAGGAGCGCTTCTCCGGAATTATTTAATGCCGGAATCGATCCATAAATATCAGCCTCAAACCCATATATCGCATTAAACCCAGCTGAATTAGAAGCTACTGTTAAAAACGACTGAGGTAAGATCGTGGTCCCGCCCGGGAATGTATATGAAGATCCTGTACCATTATTATCTGTTATGGTATATCCGCCAAGATCAATGGTTACATTTCCTGCATTATAAAGCTCTATCCATTCCTCATTGCTGTCAGTGCCGGGAGTATCATAAAAGATCTCAGTAAACAAGATCGTATTTGCTCCGCCGGTTCCGCTCGCTGTTGTAGTAAAGCTAAAGTTGCCTGAAGTCGCAGAATTTGAAGATCCGTCTGCGCTTGTTACGCTGTAGTTATATGTTGTAGATGCTGTTAGTCCTGTAAGCTGTATGGAATGACTGGTGGTAAAGCTCCCGCTTGATAAAGTGCTTCCGTAGCTTGTAGTCAATCCGTAATCAACCGTTGAATTAGCCAGCTCATCTGTGCTCCAAGTGATCGTTGCGGAATTCTCTCCGACACTAACCGCCTGAACCGAGGAGATAACCGGAGCGGTAGTATCGTTGCCTCCTGTATTTCCATTTGGAAAAAAAGCCCTTCTCACCAATGAAGTATCCAAGACAAAAGGATTTTCATTTCCTTGATACCCTGCAATCAAATTACTTCTGTTTAGTTCTGCTGCATCTACTTCGTCTTGATAGTGCCACTGATATAGATCGTCTTTTTGAATATCATAAAAAGCTTGATCCGCTACTCCCTGATAGATCGCTACAAAATAGAATACAGCCCTTGCTGCATTTCCCTTGTGTTGTTCCCTTGGCTCAAAAGTTGTGCTGCCAAAGTTCTCTGCATATAAATCGATGTTACTTGTCGGTATTGTAGATTGAGATTGACCCTCGAAATACCAAGTATCTGTAAGGTTGTCCGGAATATCACCTAATGGATCATTATTCCTTGCACTGTTCACATTCGATTTAGCAGGAAACAAAGAATGTAAATCTGATCGTTGTGGCTCGTTACCTGCCCCTTTGCTTTGTGGCCATGTATGTTCTGCATTTATACCTTTGTTGAATGCATCCGTGCTAGGATCGTTATTCGGATCTAGATTGATCGTGAATCCTGTATACACTCCTGTTAAAAAGCCGTTGTTATTATCAATTTTCGCATACATTGTGTCTCTGGCTGTGTCGTAGCCTAAAGTCTGTGTTGGTGTATAGTTTTGCTGAAGAAAATTGATCAACGCCTGTCCTTCAAGGCCGGCTCCAATCGTTTGGTTTTGAGCAACTAAGGAATTGCTCATTAACACTATCGCAATGGTTATAAAGCTTAAAGCGATATTCTTGTTCTTTGACGTAGTTATGCCCTTGAGTAAACCTACCATAGATGTGATTGTTTAGTTATGTGTTTATGCCGTTCCTATTGAACGTGGTGACAGCGATTTTACGGTTCACTGGTGGAGGCTCCCCAACCATATTTTGGAGATTACACATAAAGGTCCTTGGCGTCGCATAGTAATAAAATTTAGTCGGAATTTTTCGATTAAATTTTTGTTAACTACTTTTTATTGATTTATACTACTGATTTTATTGCATTTTAGATCCATGGTTTAAACACCTAGATGAAGACTTAGTTCTTATCTAAAATTAGTTTCGGAAATTTTATTTTCTGTATTGAAAAGAAGCAATCCCGTCTTATAAATGATTTATTTATACCATTATTCATGAACACATTGTTATGCCAAATCATATCCATGGAATTATAGAAATTATTGGTAAAAACCCAATCGTAGGGGTGATTCATGAATCGCTCCTACAAAGGATTGTAAACCTGGCGTTATATCGTAAACACCGACGTAAAATGTTGATTCCAACATTATTGGTTGGTATAAAATGATCGCGGTAAAACAAATCACATCCACGAAATTATTGGTAAAAACCCAATCGTAGGGGTGAATCGCGATTCGCCCCTACGGAATAAAATTAGAATCAATAATTCATTTTATAAACCCAAATTTGAATCACCATCAAACAATATTGGGATTGCGATCGGTTTCGGATTAATCGCTGAGGAGCTCTAAATACCCCTCCAGATCAAACACATCCATTGGCGATTCTTTTCTTAGATACAGCGGATGGTGTGGATGTCCCGCTTTGGAAATGTTTCCTCTGGTAAAGCATCTGCATTTATTTTGTTTGAGGACTTCAGCGATGTCTCTCATACATCTGGATAGATATGGTCGCTTTTCGATCAGCGTTCCCCAGGCACACCAGACGTCTAATCCGTTTGGTAGCTCCGCCAAAAGATCGGCAATTGCAGAGATGTTCTTCTCGTGAATGGATTTTTGAAATCGCTTATGCATTTTATCCGGATTAGTGGCTCTTTGCGGATAAAGATTGAACATGATCCAACCGTCGTACCCTTTTTCTTTTGCATATCTGGCAACGGAAGCCACGGTCGGATCTAAATTTCCCGGAACAGCTGTGCTTGGATTCACCCCGAAGCAGATCAATGGATTATTACCTTCTTGTCCTAAAGAATAACGGCTTAACGGTTCATCATGATCGTAGATCCAGGGTTTGTTTTCGAACATTCGGAAAAATGGTTTTCAGTGAGATTATTTAGATAAAATATCGAATCTTATTCCAAGTTGTGCAGATCGTTCTTCTTTAAGACCCACCCTTGTTCCCTCGCTAAGATTAGGGAGGGAAACCCTTTAATTAATTCTTTCTGATATTTGAGTTCCCTTCCCTTTTCAAAGGGAAGGGACAGGGATGGGTTTTCTTTACGCAAACCTATCCGCCAGCCTGTTTATCAAATAACCACTTTCGTTTAACGCTTGGGTCGCGAATTTTCCGAAGAAGTCGGTTACGCCTTCAAACTCACGAATAAAACCTTCTCGGTCATTATTCTTAACTAATTCAGCTAGTTTCTGGTGGTGATTAAAAAATTTCATAAGAAGATCGCGCCGTTCTTCATTGGCAAAAACGATGTCTGCATAAAGCTCTGCGCTTTGGGCAAAAATACGTCCCGTCATCATCATTTCGGCTCTGTAGATCGGACTGGAATATTCGAGCATATCGCTTGGACGAAGATCATATTCTTCCATGAAGGAACCGTGAAGCAACGCCACAAAGTGACGGAGTCCCTGCACCATATGCATTACATGATCGTGCTTGTTTTGGTCCGCTTTAATTACACGCATTCCCCAAAGCTCGCACTGCTCCACAAACCAATCTGCTTCCTCTGCATTTCTTCCGGGACAAACCACCATCAACTGTTTGCTGAGGTTTTGGACATCCGGCCCATGCATGGGGTGTAATCCTACTACCGGTCCTTCGTGGCACTCCAGCATCTTTTCAATTGGTGAAGATTTGTTGCTGGTAAAATCCGCGAGAATGGTTTTTTCTGATAGTCTACCTTTCAATCGCTCTATCACTTGCTCCGTAATTTTGATAGGAACAGTAACGATCACCATATCAAGTTTTGGAGCTATTTCTTCAAGCTCATACCAGTTGGATCTATCGATAGAATAGGCTTTGTGCCCTGTTTGAATTGTGATCTTTTTGTAGAGCTTTCCCATCCCTCCTTCACCACCGATGTACAAGATATGCTTTGGCTCGGCGGTAGCGATCGGAAACTTATCCTGAGATTGTTTGTCTCGGGATGATGTCATGATCATTCTTAAAAAATCTTCAGCCCATTCAGGATCAATTCCTTTTTCCTGAGCCATTTTTTTGAACGACGCTGATTTCTCATCTTCACGTTTCGGCACAAAAACCGGCAACTGGTTTTCAACTTTTGTTTTGATGACTGCATTTACAACCTCTGCTCGTTCCGATAGAAGATCAAGGATCTGTTCATCGATTTCGTCTATCCTTTTCCGGGATCCTTCTAGTGCTTTTTGTTTGTCTGACATTCTAAATTTTTCTTGTTTTCCGCTGCTAATATAGCAGTTTGATCGCTCTACTTCTTAACTCTATTTTCCATTCATTCACGAACAAAGCGAAGTGATCTCCCAATCATTGACAAGTCAAGCCTTCCCGACTCTTATATTAATTCGCTCTTAGTATTTAAGACCGAAAAGGGTGTGTGATTTGGATGCATCTGCGAAGCAGGAATAATCCTCCTTTGAAGGAGGTGTCCGCCGACTGGCGGACGGAGGATGTTGTGGGGTTTACTCGCTCAGAAACCCCACAACATCCCTCTGATCTAACACAAGCGTTCGATCGGTCTCCCTTCGAAGGAATGACCAGATCAATTGTTCAGATTTATATGATCGCGATTCTAAACCAAAAAACCTTTGTGCACTCTGTGGTTAAAACAATTTCCCGGCACTGACCCACCCTTGTTCCCTCCCTAACTTTAGGGAGGGAAACTCTTAAACTAGTTTAGGTCTTAATATTAAAGTCCCCTTCCCTCAACGAAGGGAAGGGACAGGGATGGGTTTCTTCCTCCGGCCCCTAATTCCAAAAAACAATCTAATACTATATCAACGAGTCCTCCTCCTTAACCAAGGAGTAGACAGAGGAGGTCAAAAAAAACAACATGTATAAAATCTATACCCAATCCCGGAACGAATCCTCCCTATTTTTGCGTAACTTGTGTGTTGCTTAACGTTCTAAATACCCATTGATGTCAGAGTTTAAATTACATTCCCCTTTTAGTCCGGCCGGTGACCAACCAGCTGCAATTAAAGAGCTTACAGAAGGGTTAAATGCCGGTGATAAATTTCAAACTTTATTAGGTATTACAGGGTCAGGTAAGACCAGAACTGTTGCCAGCGTTATTGAAAATGTGCAACGCCCAACATTGGTGATGAGTCATAACAAAACCTTGGCAGCTCAATTATACCGAGAGCTAAGTGATTTCTTCCCGGACAATCGTGTAGAGTTTTTTATCTCCTACTACGATTACTATCAACCGGAAGCTTATATGTCGGCTCAGGACAAATACATTGAAAAAGATCTTTCCATCAACGAAGAAATTCAACGCCTTCGTCTACGCGCAACCAGCTCCTTACTTTCAGGTCGGCGTGATGTGGTGATTATTTCTTCCATTAGTTGTATTTACGGTATCGGTTCTCCATCTGAATATGCCAAGCTGATCGTTTCTCTGGAAACGGGAATGGAGATTCCGAGAAACACTCTTTTATACGATCTGGTTGATCTGCATTACAACCGAAATGATAATGAATTCAAGCGTGGAACTTTCAGAGTTCGTGGGGATGTGATTGATGTATATCCGGCGTATTCTGATGAGGGACTACGGATATCTCAGTGGGGAGATGAGATCGAATCACTTCAGTTATTCGATGTTGATACAGGTGATATCAAAGAAACCGTTAATGAATTTAAAATCTATCCGGCTTCCCATTATGTGACTACAAAATCTCGACTGGAAGAATCCATCCAACAAATCCGGGAAGAGCTTCAATGGAGAACCAAAGTTCTTATTGACGAAGAAAAATTCCTGGAAGCAAAACGAATTGAGCAACGAACTCTTTTTGATATCGAGATGATCCAGGAGATCGGTTACTGCTCCGGAATTGAAAATTATTCCCGTTACTTAAGTGCGAGAAAGCCCGGAGAGCGACCTTTTTGTTTACTCGATTATTTCCCGGATGATTTTCTTACCGTTGTGGATGAAAGCCATCAAACCATTCCTCAGATCTCTGCAATGTATGGGGGCGACCGCTCCAGAAAAGTGCAGCTAGTTGATCATGGATTCCGACTTCCTTCTGCTTTGGATAATCGTCCACTTACTTTTGATGAGTGGGAAAACCTCGTTAAACAAGTGATCTTTGTAAGCGCCACTCCAAGTAAATATGAATTAGAGAAAAGTGAAGGAGCATTTACAGAGCAATTGATTCGCCCAACCGGATTGATGGAACCTGAATTGGAAGTTCGTCCTCTAGATAATCAGGTAGATGATCTGATGGAAGAGATCCGACAACGCATTGAGAAGAAAGAGCGTGTTTTGGTTATTACCCTAACCAAGCGACTTAGTGAAGAGCTCAGCGAATATCTCAAAAATGTGGGTGTTTCAGCGGCGTACATGCACAGTGAATTAGATGCTCTGGAAAGAATTGAGGTGCTTTATAAATTCCGCCGCGGTGATTTTGACGTGCTTGTTGGGATCAACCTTCTTCGTGAAGGAATTGATATTCCTGAATTGAGTTTGGTTGCTATCATGGACGCAGACAAGGAAGGCTTTTTGAGATCAGAAACATCTCTTTTTCAGATCGTTGGTCGTGCCGCAAGAAATGTGGGTGGTAAAGCCATTATGTATGCCAATAGAATTACTGACAGCATGCAGAAGGTTCTTGATGAAACCGAACGGCGTCGAAAAATTCAGATGGAATACAATGAAAAACATGGTATAACTCCACAAACGATTGTCAAAGAGCTGAAACCACTGGTTGATCCTTCATTGATCTCGAATAAAAGCATGGATTTTGGTCAGGAAGCAGAAAAAGCCGCCCAACAAGATTATCTGGAATCCATTAAGGTTGCTGATGATGGAATACAATACAAAGCCAGCCCTGCAATGAATGAGATCACTTTTGAAAGCAAAGATAAATTGATCGAGCACTTACGAAAAACAATGCTTCATGCAGCTAAAAATATGGAATTTGAAGAAGCAGCCAGAATAAGAGATCAGATCGGGCAACTTGAAGATCAGCTTTGATTATCCTTTAGTTAAAATCAGATTGATCAATAGATCAGCGAATAAAAAAGGGAGCAAGCTTTTCATGACTTACTCCCTGAGGGATTTATGGAGTTTTAAAATTCTTTTATAATAACGAAATTTATTCTTCCTTCATTCCAATTTTCTTGCAAAGCCTGCCTAATTCCGCCTTTTCCTTATCGTCCAAAATACTAAACTCTTCAGAAATTTTATTTAAGTGTTTTGGAAAAAAATCCTCAATAAAGCTTTTTCCCTGCACTGTTAATTCTATGATCAATGCCCTTCTGTCATTTTGATCTTTTTTTCTTGAAACCAATCCGCTTTTTTCAAGATTATCTATAACCAGAGTTATATTTCCTCCACTCTTTAATAATTTTTTCCCTAATTCTTTCTGGTTTTGAGCTCCTAAATGTAATAATGCTTCCAGAATGCCAAACTGGCTCACGGTTAGATTTGCTTCTGATAAATGTCTGCACAATCTTTGGTTTAAGCTTTCGGTTGCCCTCATCAATTTTATAAAGGTATTGAGCGTAGCTTTTTGTTCTTTTGTTCCGCTGAAGTGTGTAGGCATAGATTCACATTAAATTATTTAGCATGCGTCAAATATATTAAATATACGAACTAATAAAAGAGGCTTTTAGTTCTTTCTATACAATCATAAACCTTTTATACACCTACTTAATGCTTTCTCAACTCACGTCTTTACGAAAAGAATTACATCGTTTTCCCGAACTGAGTGGTAAAGAATTTGAAACGGCTCAACGTATAGTAAATTTTTTGACTCCTTTTGAACCTACCAAAATAATTTCAGAATTAGGAACAACTGGAGTAGCTGCTGTTTATGATTACGGCGACCCTGAAACAACGATCATGATCCGTTGCGAATTAGACGCTCTACCTATACAGGAAGTTAATACTTTTGAATATCGCTCCGTCACAGATTCTGTGTCTCACAAATGTGGGCACGACGGTCATATGGTTATTGTTGCCGGTCTTGCCGAATGGTTACAAGAAGCCCCGCTAGAAAACGCCAGAATAGTTCTTCTTTTTCAGCCGGCAGAGGAAACCGGAGAGGGAGCTCCCGGTATTCTGGCCGACGAGAATTTTGAACAGATCATTCCGGATTACATTTATGCGCTTCATAATCTTCCGGGATTCCCAATGCATCAGATCGTAACAACAGGTTCAGAATTTACTTCTACTGTACAAAGTGTTTCCATCTCTCTTCACGGTAAAGAATCTCATGCGGCTGAACCGGAAAACGGATTGAACCCGGCATTAGCCCTCGCAGAGCTTATCAATAGTTATAATGATATTGTGGTCAATGATATTAATAGTGAAGATTTTGCTTTAATTACACCTGTGTATAGCTCGATGGGATCGAAAGACTATGGAGTCTCGCCGGCAGATGGTGAGCTTCATTTGACGATCCGAACATGGCCCCCTGATGAAATGAACGCTTTAATGAAAAAAATTGAAACCATCGCTCAGGATGTTGCGCTGAAGCATTCTCTAAAACATGAAATGCTTTGGTTTGATTACTTCTCCGCAACAAAAAATGATCCTTTTTGCAATACAATAATAAAAGAATCGGCCAAGGAGAGGGGTTTCCAACTAAATCAAAGAGAACACCCATTTAAGTTCGGAGAAGATTTTGGAGTTTTTACTCAGCGATATCCCGGAGCTATGTTTGGTTTAGGATCAGGAGAAGAAACACCAGCGTTACATAATCCAGATTACGATTTCCCCGACGAAATTATTGAAACAGGGATTGCCATGTTCAGAGAAATTATCTTAAAAACTTTAGAAAACAGATAAGCGCTAACTACACGTCGTAAACAATAGAAACAGGAGCATGATCTGAAATATCCCATTTCATTTCAATTTCTGCCTCAACAGCTTTGGACGCCAATCCTTTTGTCGCTAAATGATAATCGATCCTCCAGCCTTTGTTTCTCTCTTTCGAGGCTGCACGGTAACTCCACCAGCTATACAGATCCGGCACGTTTTGATGGAGATTCCTGAACACATCTTCATAGCCGAGTTCCAGAAAACTTGTGACCCACTTTCTTTCTTCCGGCAAAAACCCCGACGTATTATTCTGCTTTTCAGGATTATGGATATCTATTGCTTCATGACAAATATTGAAGTCTCCACAAAAGACAATTTCTTTACCTTTTTTCAGATAAGACTCTCCGAACTTATAAAAATCTTCCAGAAACTTATATTTCATGTCCTGCCGAATGTCTCCCGTTGTTCCGCTAGGAGCGTAAACTGAGCAAACATAGAAATTTTCGAATTCGAGAACTAATACTCTCCCTTCTTTATCGATCCATTCAGTTCCAAGCCCTTCAAAAATGTTAATTGGCTCTTCTTTGGATAAAATAGATACTCCGGAGTAGCCTTTTTTTTCGGCTATATGATGGAATTGATGATAACCAAGCTCCTTTACTTCTTTGGGAATCTGTGTCTCATCTGCTCTTAACTCCTGTATACAAATAATGTCTGGAGATGACTCTTCAACCCAGTCAAGAAACCCTTTTCGATTTGCTGCTCTTATTCCGTTTACGTTGTAAGAACTTATCTTGATCAATTACTTACCCTTGATGATTCCAAAATTCCGTTTTCCAACTTTAAGCGCCACTTCCTGTCCCGCTTCCAGCGTAATGGTATGATTGATGTCTTTGATCTTTTCGTCGTCCAGGCTGATTCCACCCTGTTTCATCATACGCTTTGTTTCACCGTTACTTGGGGAGAAGCCGGTATCTCCAATAACGTCCAGTAGTCTTAATTCTTCTCCGGAATTATATTCGAATTCGGGTGCATCGTCCGGAACCTGCTTCTTGATCACTGTTTGCTCAAAGTGCTCTTTAGCTGCTTTTGCGCTTTCTTCCCCATGATACATTCTTACAACTGTATAAGCCAGATCATGTTTTGCGTTCCGCGGATCTTTTTCAGCTTTTTCTTTGATCGCAGGAAGATCTTCCGTTGCAATATCAGTAACCAGTTCAAAATAGGTGTAGATCAACTCATCAGGAACTGATAAAGTTTTGCCGTACATATCGTTAGGGGCTTCATCTATTCCGATATAGTTATCATAAGATTTAGACATTTTAGCTGAACCATCGGTCCCAACCAACAGTGGCATCATCAAACAAACCTGCGGGTCTTGTCCGTCGTCTTTTTGAAGCTGCCTGCCTACTAATAAATTGAATTTCTGATCTGTTCCGCCTAATTCTATATCTGATTTCAGGTAAACAGAATCCTGCCCTTGTGCTAATGGGTATAAAAACTCGTGTAATGAAATGGCCTCATTATTCTCAAATCGTTTTGAGAAATCATCTCTTTCGATCATTCTTGCAACAGTCAATTTCGAAGAGAGACGAACCACATCCATAAAGTCCATTGGTCCCAACCAATCATTATTATTGGTCAGTGTAAGTTTATCTTCATCCAGGATCTTTTTAGCCTGATCTATATAAGTTTGAGCATTTTCATTTACTTCTTCTACAGTAAGTGGTGGTCGCGTTTTATTTTGTCCGGTTGGGTCACCGATCATTGCTGTAAAGCCACCGATGATCAGGATAACTTCATGCCCTAAGTCCTGAAATTGTCTCATTTTTCTTAAGATCACAGAATGACCTAAATGCAGATCAGGGCGGGTAGGATCAACGCCTAACTTAACTTTTAGCGGCTTGTTTTCCTTTTTAGATTTCTTGAGTTTTTCAATCAGCTCTTGCTCAGGAACAATTTCAACCGCTCCTCTTTTAATGATTGCTAATTGTTCTTCAACACTTGGAAATGACATTGTTAATTATCTTTTAAAATGGGCAGGTTTTCTGCCGGATTGTATTTGTTGATGTTTTCCTGAATGGTTTCTGTAAACCCTTCCGCTCCGGGATAAATGAATGCAATGGTTTCATAAGCAGCGGGCCCAACCTGAATTATATAATCATAAAGCAGTGAATCTTCTCTGGTTTCTTCAGCAGGAACATTAAATCCTGAGATTAGCAATAGACCGGCACTTACGATCATACTGGCTTTGAGCGCTCCAAAAAGAGCTCCGATAACCCTGTTAACCGCTCCTAGTTTAACTGCTTCCAGAAATTTCTTGGTTAGATACGCAATAACAGCGATTATAATAAGCGTTCCCAGAAACAAAATTACGCCTGATGCAAATGGTATGTATTCCGGGGTATCTTCAAAAAATGGCGTGATGATATCTCCGAATGCATCCATGTAATTAAAGGTCAGAAAGATCGCTAGAGTAATTCCGACAATATTGAGAATTTCCTTTACAAAGCCATTAACGGCACCTTTGTAACCAAAATACAGAATAGGGATGGCGATTATTATATCCACCGTATTCATTAGTTGCTAAGCTCCTCTTTAACAACTTTACTTACCAAGCCGCCGTCAGCTTTTCCTTTCAACATCCCCATAATTGGTCCCATAACTTTCCCCATATCCTGAGGGCCTTCTGCTCCGAGCTCTGTTATTTTTTTTGAGACTAGTTCACGGACTTCGTCTTCAGTAAGCATTTTCGGGAGATATTCTTCAATGATCTCCAGCTCAGCCTTTTCTTTTTCAGCAAGATCTTCTCTATTACCCTCTTCAAATTGAGTTATAGACTCTTTCCTTTGCTTAGCCGCTTTCATCAAAACAGCAATTGCCTGGTCTTCGGTTAAAGTAGCTTCCCCATCTTTTCGTTCTGCTATTTCTTTTTCCTGAAGCTTAGCTTTCAATGAACGCAGAACCTGTAAACGGTCTTTGTCCTTAGCTTTCATTGCTGTTTTCAGGTCTTCGAGAATTTGTTCTTTTAAAGCCATTTTATTTTGTTAATCCGTTGAAATTAAGCAAAAAAAAAGGTTACACAATCATCTTGCGTAACCTTTTTAAATTTTCTTAAACGTAATTACGCCTTATTGCTTTGGATAAAGTCTTTTACGTTATCCTGATCTACCATTGCTTCACGATAAGAATACTTACCGCTCGCATTTTTAGTAGATATAATAACCTTAGCCATACGGCGTGCTGCCGCTTTAGCTGCTAGTGCGTCTGAACCGAATACTTGTTTCTTTGCCATGTCTCTGTCTCAGATTATTTAATTTCTTTATGAACTGTATGCTTACGCAAAACAGGGTTATATTTTTTTAGTTCCATGCGCTCAGTTTGCGTACGTCTGTTTTTTGTGGTCACATATCTAGATGAACCAGGTTTTTCAGTACACTCCAAAATCACTTGAACTCTGTTTCCTTTTGCCATTTTCTTATACCTCTTTTAACAGGGTTCCATTACGACGAGCGTCTTTTAAAACTTCAGTAATACCTTTCTTATTGATAGTACGTAATGTTTTAGCAGAAACTTTAAGCGTAACCCACTTATCTTCTTCAGGAATGTAGAAGCGTCTTTTCTGTAAATTCAAATTAAAGCGATGCTTAGTCTTATTGTTAGACTTAGATGAACGGTAACCGTTCATAGCTTTTTTTCCGGTAATATCGTCTCTTCGCGACATCTTATAATAAATTGATTTTTCATTGAGAAATAGACGCCAAAGATAGAGCTATTATCTCCAAACATCAACGTTTTTGATACTATTTTTATCAAAAAACCGAATTATTCACAATTTTCTGCAATTATCCACATTAAAACCGCGTTTATTTTTTGTTGAATTTTGCTTCAGAATTTTTATCTCTATTTTTTTTGATATAACTCTTCACTTTTTTTGATTTTGCCCGTTTAAGCACTATTTTCGACTATCAAATAACACATCTAATCAAGCTATCACCCCTTATTTATGGCGAATAATAAATCTACCGATTACAAGGCTTCGAATATTCAAGTTTTGGAGGGTCTTGAAGCGGTAAGAAAGAGACCCGCTATGTACATTGGCGATACGGGTCAACGAGGTTTGCATCACCTTATTAACGAAGTAGTTGATAACTCTATTGATGAAGCTCTCGCAGGACATTGCGACCACGTAATTGTTAAAATTAATACCGACGGCTCCATGACTATTGAGGATAATGGTCGCGGTATCCCTGTTGACATGCATCCGAAATTGGGAATTCCTGCTGTAGAAGTTGTTCTAACTAAATTACATGCTGGAGGTAAGTTTGATAAAGACAGTTATAAGGTTTCCGGTGGGCTTCACGGTGTTGGTGTAAGTTGTGTGAATGCGCTTGCAACTGTTTTTAAAGCAGAGATACACCGTGATGGTAAGATCTATAAAATGGAATTCGAAAAAGGGATCACTACCAAGCAGCTTTCTCAAGAAGGAAAGACTGATAAAACCGGTACCATTATTACTTTTCTTCCTGACCCTACTATTTTTACTCAAACTGTTGAGTTCAAGTTCAATATAATAGCTGACAGAATGAGAGAGCTTGCCTTTCTTAATCCAGAAATTACCATTGAGCTTATTGATGAACGAGAAGAAGACGAAGAGCTCGGAAAGGAAGTTTTTCATTTTGAAGGCGGCGTTAGTGATTTTGTTCAATACCTGGATGAAAACCGCGATTCTCATATGGACAAACCTATTTTTATTCAAGGAGAGGTTGAGGGGGTTCCTGTGGAACTTGCCATGCAGTACAATAACTCCTATGCAGAAAATGTCCACTCTTATGTGAACAATATTAATACTCGCGAAGGAGGCTCACACGTTTCCGGATTTAGAAGAGCTTTAACCCGGTCTTTAAAAAATTATGCCGAGAAGAATAAGATTATTAAGTCTAACAGCAAGGTCTCTATCTCGGGAGAAGATTTCAGAGAAGGAATCACTGCCGTACTTAGTGTTAAAGTTGCTGAGCCTCAGTTTGAAGGTCAAACCAAAACTAAACTTGGAAATTCAGAGGTTCAAAGTGCTGTTGAAGTAACTGTTTACGATCAACTCAATGAATATCTGGAGCAAAATCCAAAAACAGCAAAGAAGATCATAGAGAAAGTGGTTTTGGCTGCTGAAGCCAGAGAAGCCGCCAGAAAAGCGCGACAGCTTGTACAAAGAAAAAGTGTAATGAGTGGCGGTGGACTCCCAGGAAAATTAGCAGATTGCTCCATCAAAGACCCGGAACATTGTGAAGTATACCTTGTGGAGGGCGACTCGGCGGGCGGATCTGCAAAAATGGGCCGAAACAGAAGTTTTCAAGCTATTCTGCCTCTTCGTGGTAAGATCCTTAACGTAGAAAAAGCTAAGATCAATAAGATATTAGAGAACAAGGAAATTCAAGCCATGATTACAGCGCTGGGAACTGGTGTTGGACATGGCGATGAAGCCTTTGAAGTTGAAAAACTTCGATACCACAAGATCATAATTATGACGGATGCGGATGTTGACGGTTCTCATATTCGGACCTTATTACTGACCTTTTTCTACCGTTACATGCGCCCGCTCATCGACAACGGACACATGTATATTGCAACTCCTCCTTTGTATAGAATCACCGTTGGAAAATCTATCGAGTACGCCTGGGATGAGGCTACCAGAGACAAAATGGTAAAAGAGCTCAAAAAAGGACGTCGTAAATTCGACATTTCTCGCTATAAAGGTTTGGGTGAGATGAATCCAAGTCAGCTATGGGAAACAACGATGGATCCGGAAACAAGAACGCTTCAATTAGTTACTGTTGAAAGTGCCGCGTCTGCAGATCGTATGTTTTCTACTTTGATGGGCGATGATGTGGCTCCTCGTAGAGAGTTTATAGAAAGAAATGCCAAATACGCAAAAATTGATATTTAAGCCGAGACAAAACTAAAAGGATTTACTATTTAAGATATGGCTAGAGAAAAAATTATACCTATTACTATAGAAGACGAAATGGAATCATCTTACATCGATTATTCGATGTCGGTGATTGTTTCTCGTGCGCTTCCCGATGTTCGTGACGGCTTAAAACCTGTACACAGAAGAGCGTTATTTGGAATGAGCGATCTTGGAATGCTCCATAATCGTGGCTATAAAAAAAGTGCTCGTATTGTTGGAGAGGTTCTTGGTAAGTATCACCCGCATGGTGACACTGCTGTATATGACACTATCGTAAGGATGGTTCAGGATTTCTCTTTGAGATATCCCCTCGTTGATGGGCAGGGTAACTTCGGTTCTGTTGACGGTGATTCCGCAGCTGCCATGCGTTATACTGAAGTTCGCATGGATCGAATTGCTGAAGAGTTATTAACTGATCTGAATAAAGATACCGTAGATTTTCAATCCAATTTTGATGATACACTTGAAGAGCCAACAGTTATGCCTGCGGCTCTGCCAAATTTACTTATTAATGGCTCCTCTGGTATTGCAGTTGGAATGGCTACAAATATGGCTCCACACAACCTAACAGAGGTTGTAGATGGAATTACTGCTTTTATAGAAAACCAAGAGATTGAAACCAAGGAGTTGATGGAGCATATTACTGCTCCGGATTTCCCAACAGCTGGTATTATCTATGGATATGAAGGAGTAAAAGAAGCTTATGAAACTGGTCGGGGAAAAATTACTCTAAGAGCCAGAGCCAGTACAGAAGAGTTACGCGGCGGAAGAGAACAAATTGTTATTACTGAGATTCCTTATCAGGTTAACAAGAGTACCCTTATTCAAAAAGTTGCTGAGCTTGTAAACAATGAGAAGATAACTGAGATCTCAGAAATTCGCGACGAATCTGATCGTGAGGGTATGCGCGTTGTTATTATCCTTAAGAGATCAGCGAACGCTGGTGTTGTACTTAATCAACTTTATAAGTACACACAGATGCAAACTACTTTTGGAGTAATAAGTTTAGCCCTTGTAAAAGGCCGCCCTAAAGTAATGGGACTTAAAGAGCTGATCTCTCATTATGTAGAGCACCGTGTTGATGTTGTTATCAGAAGAACTATCTATGACCTTGACCAAGTAGAAGCCCGCGCTCATATTTTAGAGGGCTTAAAAATTGCTTTAGATAATCTTGATGAGGTTATTAAAACAATACGTGCATCTAAAAATCCACAAGAAGCAAATGTAGAACTACGTAAGAAATTTGCTCTTACTGATATCCAGGCGAAAGCAATTTTAGAAATGCGTCTTCAAAAGTTGACTGGACTCGAGCGAGACAAAATTGATACAGAGTACCAAGAAATAGTTGAAAAGATTGAACGCTTCAGAGAGATTCTATCCAACAGAGATATTCAATTCAATATCATCAAAGAAGAGCTTCAGGATATCAAAGAAAGATACGGTGATGAAAGAAGAACTCAGGTAGTCTATTCTGCGGATGACTTCAATATTGAGGACATGATTGCCGATGAGGATGTTGTAGTAACTATTTCTAATAAAGGCTTTATTAAAAGGATGCCCGTTAGTGGTTACCGAAGACAACGTCGAGGTGGAAAAGGAATGAAAGGGACCACAACTCGAGATGAGGAATGGGTGGAACATTTATTCGTTGCAACCAATCATAATTACATATTATTCTTTACTGAAAAAGGTCAATGTTATTGGCTGAAAGTATATGAGATACCGGAAGGTGGTCGTTTAGCTCGCGGACGTGCAATTGTAAATCTTATCGAAATTGATAAAGATGATCACATTAAAGCATTTGTTCCAGTTAAAACTCTTGATGATGAAGAGTATGTAAAAAAACACTCCATCATTATGGCTACAAAAGAGGGTCAGATCAAGAAAACTTCTCTTGAGGCTTACTCTCGACCAAGAAGAGATGGAATCATAGCTATTAATATTAAAGATGGCGATTCCCTACTTGGAGCAGAGTTAACAGACGGTGATAGTAATATTATTCTTGCCAATAGAAATGGCCGGGCTATTCGATTCCACGAATCTGGAGCAAGAGAAATGGGCAGAAACACTTCCGGTGTTCGCGGTATGAACCTTGGAAAGGATGACGAGATCGTTGATATGGTTGTCATTAGAAATACCCATGAAGCCACTGTTCTTGCCATATCAGAGAATGGTTTTGGTAAGCGTTCTCTTGTAGATGATTACAGAGAGCAGTCTCGTGGCGGAAAAGGCGTAATAACACTAAAGGTTACCAAGAAAACCGGAAATCTGATTGCTCTTAAAGAAGTAACAGACGAAGACGACCTGATGATTATTACAGAAAGAGGAAAAGTGATCAGAATGGGTTGTTCAGGAATCAGAACAATGGGTAGAAATACTCAAGGTGTTCGCATTATGAGGCTGGACGACGAAGGCAATATCGCTGCCGTAACCAGAGTAGCAAATGAAGAAGAGGAAGAAGTATAGATCTTCTTTTCATTTTTGATTTTCAAAAAGGCTTCAAATTTTTTGGAGCCTTTTTTTATGCCTACTAATTTTTTTCCAACATGTCTTTAAGGAGCGACTTTCTTTTTGAAATTAGCTCGTCCGGAGAAATAATTTTGATCTTATTTCCATATTGAAGTAGCCACTCATTTACAAATGCAAGATTATCGACCTCAAAGGAAACTTTAATTTTTTTTGCATTTTCCCTTAATTTCTTAAAATTTTTAGCCGGCAGATTCGCCTTAAACCGCTTATATACTTCGTTATCTAGCAACACCTCCACTTTTTGCGATGTGCCGTCAAATCTAAAAATAAGGTCCTCTACGCTCTTTTCCTTTTTGGGCTCAAAACCTTCTTCCAAAATTTCTATATTTCTAATCCTGTCAAGGATAAAATTTCTAAAATCCCCACGAAGATGAGAAAAGCCGATTATATTCCAATGATCTTGATAAAACACCAAAAGATATGGGTCTACTTTCCTTGTTTTTTTTTCTCCAGACTTTGCTTCGTATAGAAATTGGATCCTCTTTTTTTGAGAGATCGCGCTACTTATCTTATACCAATTTCCTCCCTCTTTCTTTTCTGATCCGAATTTCAAATACGGGTCTACTATCGTCTTGCTCTGTAAAGACCCCATAAAACTCTTTAGCTCATCCGGAAGTACATTTTTTATTTTAACTTCAACGCCCTTGGCGTCTTCAACTAATCTGGCGTCTACCTGAGACTTCACAAAATTTAAACCCACAATAATGGTTGCCAGCTCATGTGATGAAAACATTAGCGGCGGAATCTTGAAACCCGGCATAACCCCATATCCACTATATTTATCCCAGGTTATTGGAACATTAATTTCCTGTAAGGCATTGAAATCTCTGAATATAGTTCTTTTACTTACACCGAAATACTCCGCAAACTCCTGCACAGTTTTTCTATCTTTACTTTGCTGGAGCATTAGCATGAGCTTAAGCCTTCTTTCAGAGCTATTCATCGCGCCCCCTTTTTAATGAAACTACAGCCTTGCCCTTATAAAAAGAGTCCATATAGCCCGAGTCTAACCTTATAACATCTAAAGACACCTTGTCTTCAATTTTCTCAGCTTCCTCAAGAGCCTCTTCAAAACCTTTTAAGAAGACAATCTTTTCCCATGGTTTTGTATGTATTAAAGAATATAACTGATCCAACTTAAACGCATGTTTTGTTATCACAAAAGAATTCTTTTCAACCAGGGCTCCAGACACGTCGCCCGCAACACCACTAACCCTATCAGTTAACTCCAGCTTGCTTATCATATCATTGACAGCAAAGACCTTCTTGATTACAATATCATTTATTCGAAATCTTTTATCTTCAAAACATAAAGCAAGAGGCACACCAGGAAGCCCGCCACCCGACCCCGTATCAAACAAAGAATCTACATCTGCAAACCCTTCAACCAGACAAACGAACAAACTATGCTTAATGTGTAGCAGAATTGTTTCACGTGAAACACCCCGGCTTACCAAATTGATCTTCTTATTCCACCAAAGCAAGAGGTCGGCGTAACTTTCAAGACTTGCTCTGTTTTGCAAATAAACAGACTCAACTCTCTGCAGCTCTTCTTTTGTTATGTGCCGGGCCGAGTGTTTCACGTGAAACCTAACTTTTTAAGTATACCATGAGCACAGAAACATCGCTTGCTGAAACACCGCTTATCCTGCTGGCCTGACCAATGGTCTCTGGCCTAATCTTTGACATTTTTTGTAAACCCTCGGATGACAGGCTCTTTATTCTTGTATAGTCCAGTGATTCTGGAATCGGGGTGTTTTCCTTTTGAGCGAGCTCTTCTACCATTTCGAATTCTTTCTGTATATAGCCGGAATACTTGATCTGTATTTCTGCCTGTTCAAGCACGAGTTCATTTTTCGTGATCTCAGCCACCTTGTCTTTCAATCCGCGGTCAGCGCTTATCATGTCAACTAAAGATACTTGCGGCCTGGCAAGCACCGTTTCTGCTTTTACAGGCTGACTTAATCCCGATGTGCCAAGCTCTTCTAGCTTTGTATTTAAAACCTCTGGCCTCACTGTTAATTCTGATAACAAATCGAGAAGTTTATTTACCTGTGCTTTTTTAGCTATAACCCTTTGGTAGCGCTCTTCGCTTGCCAAACCAATTCCATATCCGATCTCTGTCAGTCTCAGGTCCGCGTTGTCTTGTCTTAACAAAATTCTGTGCTCTGCCCTAGATGTAAACATGCGGTAAGGCTCCTCGGTACCCTTATTAATAAGGTCGTCTATCAATACGCCTATATAAGCCTCTGACCTTTTTAAAATTAAGGGCTCTTTATTTTGAACCTTTAAAGCGGCATTAATCCCGGCCATCAAACCTTGGCAGGCAGCCTCTTCGTATCCGGTTGTTCCATTTATTTGACCAGCAAAGTATAAACCCTCAACCCTCTTAGTCTCCAGAGTTCTTTTAATCTGGTGTGGAGGAAAATAATCGTATTCTATTGCGTATCCGGGGCGAAGCATCACCACCTTTTCAAAACCAGGGATAGTTCTCAATGCCTCGAATTGTATATCTTCAGGCAAAGACGTTGAAAAACCATTAAGATACATCTCATATGTATTCCAGCCCTCGGGCTCTAAAAATAACTGATGTCTATTTCTGTCTGAAAAACGGTTAATTTTATCTTCAATGCTTGGACAGTATCTAGGCCCGGTAGATTTAATTCTTCCGTTAAACATTGGACTCCTGTCAAAGCCCTTTTTTAGAACTTCATGAACCTCTTCGTTTGTATAGCCAATCCAGCAGGTAAGCTGATCTTCTCTAGCCGGTAACTCATCAGTCAAAAAAGAAAACGGTGTTGGGTTTTCATCCCCGTCTTGGACTTCTAGTTTAGAATAATCGATTGACCTTCCATCAACCCTGGGCGGCGTTCCTGTTTTTAATCGACCTACATGAAAACCCTTGTTTTCTAATGCCGATGAAATTCCTACAGACGCCCTTTCGCCTGAGCGCCCGCCTCCATAATTACTATCCCCAATATGAATCAGCCCATTTAAGAAAGTTCCGCTGGTAAGGATTACGCTTTTAGAATAAAATTTTTGTCCCGTTTGGGTTACAACACCCTCAACCCTATCCTCCTTTGAGAAAAGCAGGTCTACAACGTTATCCTGTCTAAAAAATAAGTTTTCTTTTTCTTCCAGTAGCTCCCTCATCTTTTGGGCGTAAAGCATTCTATCGCTTTGACACCTGGGGCTCCACATTGCCGGTCCCTTACTTTTATTAAGCATCTTAAACTGAACGCCTGAAGCGTCACTAACTATTCCCGACAAACCACCTAGAGCGTCTATCTCTCTTACTAACTGCCCCTTTGCAATTCCTCCCATAGCGGGGTTGCAAGACATTTTTGCAATCGCCTCGAGATTCATTGTAATCAACAGGGTCTTTGAACCGAGCTGAGCAGCCGCTGCGGCTGCTTCACTTCCTGCGTGCCCTGCGCCTACAACAATAACGTCGTAAGATGGATAAATAGAAGACATGTCTAGCCTTGTTTTATTTAGCTTAAAATATACAAACAAAAAAACCCCTCACATAAACTTTATGTGAGGGGTTTGCGATCCGGAAGGGACTCGAACCCTCGACCTCCTGCGTGACAGGCAGGCGTTCTAACCAACTGAACTACCGGACCTTTTTGAGAGCCCTAAATATACGGTTGATTTCCAAAGTAAGTCAACCATTTATTGAAATCTTTTTTATTTATTTAGCCAACTCTTTTTTTACTGCTTTTACCAACTCTTCGCTTTGTGGTTTTACTTTACTTCTAAACCTTCTGGTTAACTCACCATCTTTTGAAATCAAAAACTTTTCAAAGTTCCATTTTATATCTCCTGAAAAGTCTTGGTTGTCCAGTGAAGTTAAATAGCGGAATAGTTCTGATTGGTCATCACCTACCACTGATACTTTTGAAAACATCGGAAATTCAACACCATATTCTAACGTGCAAAACTCTTTAATCTCTTCATTAGAGCCGGGCTCCTGACCCTTAAAATTATTAGCAGGAAAACCCAGTATTACCAAGCCATCGTCTTTGAATTCCTCATAGAGAGCCTGCAAGCCTTCGTATTGAGGAGTATATCCACATTTCGAAGCAACATTTACTATTAGAACCGCTTGACCTTTATATTCTTCCAGAGAAACAACCTTTCCGTCTATATTCTCAACTTTAAACTCATAAATAGATGCGCGATCATTAGTAAAGCTTCCAAACATTGTAACCAGTAAAAAAATTAGTAGTTCTTTCATGAAATATAACCTTTGTTTATCGTTTACCTTTTAAAGGTAGATTTAATTAATTTCATTCCCATGAAATCATTTTTTCTTTTATTAATTTTAATAATTGTCCCCAATCAGACTTTTGCTCAGATGTTTTCCGTTGGTGAGCCGGCATCCGACCCCAGAAACCCCTCTTCGACCTATTTCAGAATGGGCCTTAGCCCAGTAAATTTTAACTTCACTGGTGAAAACTCAAGTTTAACTCCTTCCGAAAGGCTGGATTTTGAGTCAACTGCTCTTACTTTAATTTTTGAGAATCCGGCGCTTAATGCTTCATTAAGCTTTGCAAATGGATTAACAGGTGCGGATGAAGAAAAATATTTGAATCTCTCTATAGACTATCTAAACCGGTTATCATTCGTAAGAAGCCAAAATATACAAGCGGGAATTCCATTCGGTTTAAATTCTAATCTTGTTAGCGTTAGAAACGATCAAGAAAACAACGATTTTAGCCAAACCGTGGTCGCTTTTGGTGCAGGGGCATTTCTTTCTTTCACCAATTCTAGACAGTTTTCTTTCGTGATAGAAGGCATACCGGCGTACGGATTTAGCAACTCCAAAGGAGGGCTTTTCGGAGGATCTAATAAAAGCCTTTTATTAAGAACTCGCCTCAACTTTCTAAGTCTTATTGGTAACAAAGGATTAAGTTTGGGATATGATTATAAATTCTCTTCTTACGACCTTGACGTAGACGATTTTGATTATGATCTTACCTATCACCGATTAACTTTAGGAATTTCTCTTTGAAAGCGGACAAACTTCTTTTAGAATTAGAGCACCTTTTAGAACAATGTGGTTATAGATTACGCAAAGAGCGCGGTTCTTTTCGGGGAAACAATTGTATCATAGAAGGAGATATGCTTGTAATTGTAAACAAAAACAAACCCATAGAATCTCAAGTTGGAACTATCGCAAGAATATTAAGCGATGTTGATTTGAGCGCAACTTATATTAAGCCTGCAGTAAAAAAAGAGCTAAACATTCTGTGGGACAGATTGGCTCTTTCGCCTCATTCTTCCGGCGATGAACTAGATTTTGACTAATGAAACTTACCTTTTTAGGAACGGGAACATCAATGGGCGTGCCGGTAGCCGGAGGGTTTGGCGCCAATCGCCTTTCTTCTGATCCAAGGAATATCAGAACACGTTGTTCTGCTTGGGTTCAATCAGGCTCCGCTTCTCTTCTAATAGATGTAGGACCAGAGTTCAGAATTCAGAGCATCCGCTCGCGAATAAAAAGAATTGATGGTGTGCTTATCACCCATGAGCACATGGATCATGTTAGCGGTTTGGATGATCTTCGTTCTTATAATTACGTCCAAAAAAACAACATCCCGGTATACACCTCTGCCTCGTGTATTAAATCCATTCGTTCTCGCTTTGATTACCTTTTTGGAGCAAACAAATATGCCGGGTCAACTTCGCTTGATCTATTGGAAATTTCTGAAGAAGTAACCTTTAAGGACCTTAAGATAACACCCCTTCCTTGTAACCATGGAGATCTAGAAATTCTTGGTTTTAGAATTAACAACCTTAGCTATCTTACCGATGTAAAAAAGATACCACCGGACACAAAGAAGCTAATAAAAGGTTCGAAAGTGATTGTATTAAGCGGTCTGCGCTGGGAACCGGATCACCCAACTCATTTAACAATACCAGAAGCTGTAGATATTATAAATGAACTGGAAATTTCCCGTGGGTTTTTAATTCACATGAACAGCTTTGTTGATCATGAAGCCAGCAATCATAAACTTCCCGGGCACATTCAACTAGCTTTCGATCAGCAAGTGATTAATATAGATTAAAGAAACCCCTTAAGGTCCTCTCTCTCTTTTAACTGTTCTACGATTTCTTTAACTCCCTGAGCCTGCTCAAGATTGCAAACCAATATTGCATCTTCAGTTTCAACAATAGCGACATTATCCAAGCCCACTAAAGAAATCATTTTTTCAGAGCCTGATACAATTAAATTGTTTTGCGATCCGGCAAAACTAGCGTGTATCGCCTGAGTTACATTTCCATCGTTGTCTTTATCTCCAAGCTCATACACTGCCGTCCAGCTTCCTACATCATTCCAACCAAAGTCACCCGGCACAACAAAAACTCGTTTAGCGCCCTCCATAACTCCATAATCAATAGAAATTGATTCGCAATCATGATAAAACTCATTTATTGAAGCCTTATGAAGGTCTGTGTATAAATCCTGAGAGGCGACTTTAGTTAACTCATACATGTCAGGCAGTTGTCTTTCAAATTCTTTCAACACTGTTTCTGCCTTCCAGATAAACATTCCACTGTTCCAATAATAATCTCCGGAGTCAAGAAATTCCTGTGCTACATCTTCACTTGGTTTTTCTTTAAAAGCCAATACACGTTCTACATTGTTGTTTTCTACTTCTTCCGATTTACTTCTGTCTGCGTGTATGTAACCAAAACCCGTTTCGGGTCGATCAGGTTTAATTCCTATCGTCACTAACTCGTCCCCTGATTCAGCTTTTGCAATCGCTGTAATCAAGATCTTTCTAAACTCTTCCGGATCCGTTATGTGATGATCTGCCGGCAGCACAACCATAACAGCGTCCGGATCTTGCTTAATTAAAAGCTCTGCAGCAATTGCAACACACGGAGCCGTATTTTTTGCAACCGGCTCGCCCACTATATTTGTGTCGGGTACTTTGGGAAGCTGTTCTTTAACTATATCAACGTAATCGTTATTAGTAACAACAAGAATTCGTTCTTGAGGGATGATCTCCTTAATTCTTTCCGCCGTATTTTGGATCATTGTTCCCTGTCCAAAAAGACTCAGGAATTGCTTTGGGTATTTTTTTGTGCTTTTTGGCCAAAATCGCGTTCCGGATCCTCCGGCCATTATAACGGCATAAACCATGTACTGATTCTTTTTTTAATCTTTATGACTCTAAGGTATGAATTTATTAATGAACTTTTCGAAGAGTAAACTTAAACGCCGTGCCCTCATTAACCTTGCTTTCAAAATAAAGTTGCTCTCGGTGAGCTTCTATAATATGTTTTACTATTGCTAAACCCAGCCCGGTTCCGCCCCGCTCTCTAGACCTTGATTTATCTACTCTGAAAAACCGTTCCGTAACCCGTGGCAAATCCGCTTCGTCTATTCCTATTCCGGTATCTTTCACTGTTAGTAAAACTCTTTCTCTGTCCCTCTTGTACTCTTCTAGTACTATTTTAACGCTTCCGCCTTTAATATTATATTTAATACCGTTTTCTATAAGGTTTATTAAAACTTGCTTGATCTGATTTTTATCTCCCTTTACCTGCAAGTTTTTATCGAAAGTCTTCAGCTCAAGATTTACATCATCTTTTTCTGCTTTATGCTGCAAGCTATCCAGTACTTCGTGAATAACCTCGTAAAGATAGAACGGCTCTATATCAGACTTTAGCTCTCCTGTTTCAAGCTTTGATATTTCCATCAAGTCTTTGGTCAAATAGATAAGCCTGGATACGTTTCTCATTGTTTTTTTGAGGAAAGACCGGTTTACTTCTTCGTCTTCAAGTGCTCCATTCAGAAGCGTTTCAACAAACCCCTGAATAGCGAAAATCGGTGTTTTAAGTTCATGAGAGATATCACCTATAAACTCTTTTCTGTAGTTTTCTATTCTATTAAGTCGCTGTATTTCCCTCTCGATCGTTCTGCTCGACTTAACAAAGCGCTTTACTAAAAAATCTATCTCGTCATTATGCTTCGTTGTTATATCCTGATACTCTTCGAATCTCTTTTTTGATATGTTTCGGGATATTTCTTCAAGCTTTTCCAGACGGTGGTATTGAAGCTTATAGTTAAAAAAGTATGTAATAAAAAAAACAAGAACTAAAGCTATTGCAGAACATATTGATATCCATTCTAAATTCTGCTTAGAAAAAAAAATGAGCGCCAGAAAAACAACCCCTCCTGTCGTTATAGAAGAATATAAAGCGACCCGGAAGCCCAGCTTAAAAAGCTTGTTTTTTTTCTTTTTAGAACCCCTCATTCTTTAAATCTATACCCTACACCCTTAACCGTTTCAATATAATGATCTCCAAGTTTTTCTCGAATCTTTCGCACATGTACATCAACTGTTCGGTCAACCACATATATATTATCTCCCCAAACTTTATTTAGCAATGTTTGCCTATCCAGCACTTTTCCCTTTCTGCTGGCGAGATAGAATAATAATTCGAATTCTTTTCTTGGCAGATGATATTCTTCTTCATCTTTACTTACAATATACCGATCCCGATCTATGGTGATGTCATGTACTTCCAGGATATTTTGATATTCTTCCTTTTCGTCGAAGCGACGAAGAACGGCTTTAATTCTGGAGATCAGTTTTGTGGTACTAATTGGCTTGGTAATGAAATCGTCTCCGCCTTTATTTAGCCCTTCAACCTCTGTTTTTTCATCACTACGAGCGGTTAAAAAGATGACGGGAATTTTTTTAAGCGCGTCATCTTTTCTCATTTCCTCTACCGCCTGCATCCCATCCATTTTTGGCATCATAATATCAAGAAGAACCAAATCGGGATTTTCTTCCTTAGCTACTTTTATCCCTTCCTCTCCGTTTTCTGCCTTTAGAACGTTAAAGCCTTCTTTTCTGAGGTTATATTCTATCAGATCTAAAAGATCTATTTCATCGTCAACTACAAGAATGGTTTGTTTTGCCACTACGTATTGGGTTAATTAGACAGGTAATAGAGTAATGGTACTAATGTATCTTATTAATATAAAATGAAGAAATTGTTATCAATCATACAACAGCTTATTCAAAAGACAAAAAAGGGGCTCTATTCTTCTGATTCAGCTAACTATCTCTATTTATTCAAATAACTCAAGGCCTTTTTAATTGCCGCAGGAATTGTTTTCACATCTTCTTCCTGCAGCGCCTTTGTAGCAGCCTCTTCTGCTTGTCTTTTTTTGAATCCAAGCGATTCAAGAGCCGACGCTACCTCTTCTGCAACACTTGCGCCTCTTGGTGCCGAAGATTCAGGTACTGCCCCCGCATCTCCAAGCTTGTCTTTAAGCTCAAGTATTATTCTTTCTGCCGTTTTTTTACCTATTCCGGGAACTTTAGAAAGCGTCGTGGAATCTTTAGATGTTATTGCCCTTATCAAGGATTCGGCCGATAATCCTGAAACAATGGTTATCCCGAGCTTTGGTCCAACACCCTTTACAGTAATCAGTTTTTCAAAGAGCTGTTTTTCATTTTTCTCGTAAAAGCCAAACAATCGCTGATCAGCATCTGTTATGTGATGATAGATCAATAGCTTTACTTCTATGCCTTCTTTTAAATGAGCCCTTGTTTGCGTAGATATCTCAACTCCATAACCAACACCGCTTACATCAAGGTATACTTTATTATCTTCCAACTCTTCTACAAATCCTTTTAAAAAAGAAATCATAAGCCCTTCACCCTGTCCGGATTATCCGCAACAAAACTTGCCCAATCCGACTTTTTATTATTTTGATGTGTTTTCTTTTTTACTGCTCCGGGCAAGCCCCTTCCTTTCATATAATGACACCAGGCAACCGCAAGAGCATCCGTTGCGTCATTCTTAAGCTTTTCATCAGGAAGCGAAACCATTTTATTCAACATAAAAGCTACCTGGTCCTTACTGGCATTTCCATTCCCGGTTATTGCCTTTTTTACTTCTTTGGGATAATACTCAAATGCAGGCAGGTTGTTGGTTTTTATGGCTAATATCGCAGCCGCCTGAGCTCTGCCCAGTTTCAACATTGCCTGCGGATCAACTCCGTAGATCGGGGTTTCAACAGCGCAAGCAGTTGGGGAGTTTGATTTAATGATCCCGGAGATCTGATCGAATATATATTTTAAGCGATCGGAATGATCGTCCATGTGCGACATTTTTAATACATCGCAACGGAGCGCAACCAATTTGCCCTTTTCCTCGGTGAGCACAGCATACCCCGTAAAGCGGGAGCCGGGATCTATTCCAAGGATTATTTCAGGCATGGTTTATTGTTTAATTCTTTCAATAAGTGTCATCCTGTCCACCAGTTGGCGGATCAGGATCTTACGCAAAGGCTACTAATTCTATTCCAAACTACTTTTCTAACTTTAAGTCATCTCGCAGCGCATACCCGAGATCTGGATTTTTAAATAGATCGAGATTCCGGTTTACACCGCCGAATGACTTGAGCGTCAGATATTCTTTATTCTTCGTCTCCCGAATATAATTTTGCAAGGTCTTCCATCATTTCTTCAGAAATACCATTCGTTACAAAGCCTCCGTCATGGAACAAATTCTGCATGGTTACCTTTCTGGTCAAATCCGAGAACATTGCAACGCAATAGTCCGCACATTCATCTGCAGAAGGATTTCCCATTGGGGCTAACTTCTCTGCAAAAGTATACATGCCGTCAAAACCTTTGATTCCTGAACCAGCTGACGTTTTAGTCGGCGCCTGAGAGATCGTATTCACTCTGATTCCTCTGTGAGCCAATCGGCTTCCATAATTTCTGGCGATAGACTCGAGTAGCGCCTTTGCATCATTCATATCAGAATACTTACTGAAAATTCTTTGTGCACCGATATAAGAAAGAGCGATCACGCTTCCGCCATCATTCAAGATTCCCGCTTCATCTGCATGATGTAGCACCCTGTGAAGAGACACTGCAGAAATATCAAGAGACTGCTGATACCATTTATAATTTATGTCCGTGTATTCCTTTTTCTTTCTGATATTTGGAGACATCCCAATGGCATGCAGTATGAAATCAACACTTCCGAGTTCTTCTTTTACCTTCTCCATCATCTCCTTAACCGCATCGTCGTCCGAAACATCACAAGGAATTATTGGCGCGTCTATTTCTTCGGAAAGAGCATTCAGCGCTCCCAACCTTAATGCAATCGGTGCATTTGAAAGAACCATTTTTGCTCCTTCTCTGTCACAAGCCAATGCTACGCGCCATGCAATACTTCGATCATCCAGCGCTCCAAAAATAATTCCCTTTTTTCCTTTAAGTAATCCGTTTCCTTCGCTCATTATCTAAAATTTCTTTTCTGTTTATGTGATGAGTGAAAATCATCATTCTTAAGCTAAAATGATAGTGGGAATGAAACCGAATATTGAACTCTGTTTCATTTTTACTATCATTGACATATGTCATTAAAGTTTAAAAGAAATTATCACTTAGATAAACTTGATAAGCTGATGAGTGCCGAAACCTCTTCGAAAACTCCTTCTGTTGCTTATCTGAATCCAGACGGCGTAGCCCGTGCATGGATTTTTATGGCCGCCATTTCAACGCCTTATTTGCTTTGGCTTTTATTCAAATTACAAAAGTTTGGTTGGGTTATTTCCTTTCTGGTCTTAGTTCTCACCCCTTTCTTGATCAACTACTTTATAATAGTCGACACCAACGCTAGCCTTCTGGTTTGGGCGATCACTTTGATTGATTGGGCGGTGTTTCTGTTCCTTCTTAAGAACAGCTATAACACATGGAGAGAGCCTGATTTCAAGAATACACCGGGTTCGGATTACAGATAACTCAACTTGCCCGAAAAGTACTTTTAATGGGAGCAGGTGTTGTCTTTAACTATTTAGATGGCTTTACAGAAACATCTATTAATTCAAACTTCATTTCATTCTCATCTTTTAACATGATAAGGTAACCATTTTTAGTAGAGCCAAGTATTGCTCCATCTAATTTAGTTTCCCCAATATATTTTAAGTTCTTTCTATCGTAAACAGCCACAAAGTGTTCGCTTTCATTCAATACCCTTATTCTCTTATAAACTCCATGATCATTTCTGAAGATTAAAAAGAGGAGATTATCGTTATGTGCTACATGAAGACTTATACTTTGTTCTTCAGATAAAAATTTTGTCATTTCCTGTGGGCTTGAAACCATCTGAATAAAAGTATCTGAAATATTGAATGATGATGGTTTTTTTGAAGTCGACCCAAGCTTTTTTCCTGTTTCAACTGAAAACACCTGAATATTTGGCGTTTTACCCTGCGCGGTATAGATTACGCTTTCTTCACAATTTAAATCATATGTAGTTTCTTGTAGTATATCTTTTCTTCCTGCAAAAAAAGGATCGTATCCTCCCAATGTATCTACCAACACAAAACTAGTATCGAAAACCGCAATGGTTGGGGCTGTAGTAAGAGCGGGCTTAGTGAGCAAATTAAGTCCCGCAAACCACTTTTCACTACAAAAAGTTAAATTTCTGGATGTAATTGAAATACCGTCTTTCACTGGATAAGTAAATAACTCAACCTCTCCTGATTCCCGATTATATTCTTTAAATATTGATTGAGCCTTATCTAAAATCACCACCTTTTTTTCATTCTTCGCTCCAAAATTTCTTGAACTTTCTATCTCTTTTGGCCCTCTTCCTTTCTTTCCAACTTTCTCAATAAAGTTTCCTTCATAATCAGTAATTACTACCCCAACTTCTGATCTGTGATTTGTAAAAAGCAATTCATCTCTAACCGGATTGTCAACCACCTGTGTATAAATGCTCACTAAGTGTTCTTGGGTTTCATCACTTAAAGTAAATTCGTGAACACCCTTAACCTGAATTATATTATTTTCTTTTTTTGTATCACATGCTAGAACCAGCAAGAACAACAGATAAAAAGCCAATTTTAGACGGCTCGTGTTCTTAATTTTATAAAGTTTTATAGAAAGCATTTTCAATTGTTGAATGATGCTCAAAATGAACAAAAAATATGAAAAGTGAATATATAAACTTTTTTCTTCTTTCAGTTTCTATAAAATGTTCTTCTTATCCTAATAAATGTACCGCGAATGTTATTTTTATTCGGCTCGGCATCTCCTAAACAGGACGACTTGAACCCGATTAAAGCCCAATACTTCAGAATTCCGCGTTCCTATGCTCATTATTTAATGGCCAGAAAAACTTTATCCACATTACTGTTGATAACCCAAGAATAAACTCGTATTTTTATCGGCTCTGAACTAAGCGAATAATCCTGTTCAAATAAATGTTTGATAGTTTATCCTCAAAATTAGATAAAGCCTTTCAGAATCTGAAAGGCGAAGCTCGTATCACCGATGTAAATATCGCTGAAACTATACGAGAAATTCGTCGTGCTTTATTGGATGCGGATGTTAACTATGAGGTTGCTCGCGAGTTCACGAAAGAAATTCAGGAAAAAGCACTCGGTTCAGATGTGCTCACCAGCGTTAACCCGGGACAGCAATTCACGAAGATCGTGTTTGATGAACTGGTTGAAACTTTTGGTGGCGAAAAATCTGATATCGCAGTTGCCCACACCCCACCTACTGTAATTCTTATTGCAGGTTTACAAGGTTCCGGTAAAACTACCTTTGCAGGAAAGTTAGCCCGTTACCTAAAGCAGGAGCATAAAAGGAATCCTCTTCTTGCTGCCGCCGATGTTTATCGCCCTGCTGCCGTAAACCAGCTTAAGTCTCTGGCGTCCCAAATTGATGTGCCGGTTTATTCCATTGAACAACAAGATGCCGTTCGCGTAGCTAAAGAAGCTGTCGCCATGGCAAAAAGTTTGGCAATGGATACCGTTATCATTGATACTGCCGGACGTTTACATGTAGATGAGGAGATGATGAATGAGGTTGCGGAAATTAAGAAAGCCGTAAATCCTCATGAAATTTTGTTTGTTGTTGATTCGATGACCGGTCAGGACGCGGTTAACACAGCAAAAGAGTTTAATGAGCGGATCGATTATAACGGGGTAGTTCTTACCAAGTTAGACGGTGACACCAGAGGTGGTGCCGCACTTTCTATAAAAACCGTTGTAAATAAACCGATCAAATTTGTGAGTACCGGCGAAAAGCTGGATGCTCTTTCCCCATTCTACCCAGACCGTATGGCACAGCGCATACTTGGTATGGGAGATGTGGTATCGCTCGTTGAAAAAGCTCAAAAAGAATTTGATGAAGATGAAGCCAAAAGACTTCAGAGCCGTATTAGCTCTGATAAGTTTGATCTTGAAGACTTCCTCGAGCAAATTCAAAAGATCAAGAAGATGGGAGATTTCTCCGATCTTGTTTCTATGATCCCCGGCGCCAGCAAAGCATTGGATAACAACGAAATCGATGAAGATGCCTTCAAACCGATTGAAGCTATTATCTATTCAATGACGCCGGAGGAGCGTCAGAATCCGGAAATATTAAATGGGACTCGTCGAAGACGAATTGCAGCCGGTTCTGGCACTACTGTCCGTGAGATCAATGATCTCATTAAACAGTTCGAACAGATGAAAAAAATGATGAAGACCATGTCCAAAATGGGAAAAATGGGCCGGGCTCTTCATGGATTAAAGAATTTACCGATTGGTAAGTAACATTATATATATACAACTCACTGGAGAACAACATTGATTAGAATTAGACTTCAAAAGAAAGGCCGTAAAAAACGACCCATCTTTCATATTGTAGTTGCTGACAGCAAAGTTGCACGCGATGGTAGAATCATCGAGCAAGTTGGCCGTTATGACAACGTAACAGAGAAAAAAGAAGTGGTACTCAACGAAGACCGCATTCTTTACTGGTTAGATACCGGAGCACAACCATCAGACACGGTTCGCAAGATCCTTAGAAACGAAGGTGTTTTATACAAGCGCCACTTGATGATGTGGGGTAAAAACGAAGAAGAGATCGAAGCAGCTTTAGCTGAATGGAAATCTTACCGCGACTCTAAAGAAGACGGTAACGACTCTCGCAAAGATAAGTACAAGAACATTCTTGCTGCTGAAGAAAAAGAATTTAAAGATCAGGTTCAGAAAAAAGCAGCAAAAGCAGCTGTTGAATTAGAATCTGAGTCTTCTGACGAAGAAACAGCTACTGAAGAAACAGAAGCTACAGCTGAAACTGAAGCGACTGAAGAAGTTGCAACAGAAGAAACTACTAACGAAGCACCAGCTGAAGAAGAAGCTGTAGAAGAAGCAGCTCCTGAAGCAGAGGCAAAAGAAGCTGCTGAAGAAGTAGAAGAAAAAGTTGCTGAAGCAACTGAAGAGCCTGCTACTGAAGAAGCGGTTGTGGAAGAAACTCCTACTGAAGAAACTAAAGATGAAGCTCCGGCTGAAGAAGAAAAAGAAGAAGCTGCTGAAGAGGCGAAAGCTGAAGCTAGTTCTACTGAAACTTCCTCTGCTATGACTGCAAAAGATGCCATCGATCATATCAACAACACTGATATGGATGCATTAAAAGGATTTATTTCTGACGACGAGTCTAGAAAAACAGTTCTTGCAGCCTGGGAAAGCAAACAATCTGAAGGATAATTTAATCCGGCTCCCATGAATCAGGAAGCCAATATACAACCCTTTACTTTGATCGGGCGAATTGACCGCTCGCACGGACTTGACGGCGAAGTTAAAATCATTTTTGAGTTTGACGCACCGGATATTCTGAATGAACTAACGGTTGTATATTTGCGGAATGAAAGGGGAGATTACTTCCCGGCCAGAATCTCAAACATTCGAACCGAGGAAAAAAGAAATGAAATTTCGTTCTTTGTACAATTTGAACATATCGCTGATCGCTCAGCGGCAGAAGGATTAAAAAACAGTGGCGTATATCTGGAAACTGGTTTCGCCGAGAACATAATCCCGAGAAAAGATGATGAAGTAAGTTTACTTCATTTTGATGTATATGATATAAATGGTGAGCATATTGGTGTTGTGATGAACATTATTGATAACGCCATGCAGTCCATATTAAATATTTCTACATCAACCGGAACAATTCTCGTTCCTCTTGTACCACATTATGTGGTTGAAGAAAATATTGAGAAAGAATCCGTCATCTGCCAAAACCTGGAAGAACTAGGGGGGCTTTAGAAATGAGAATAGATATCATATCTGCTGTTCCTAACTTACTTACAGGGCCGCTGGAAAATAGCATTGTGAATCGCGCCAAAGAAAAGGGACTGGTTGAGATCTTTATTCATGATCTTCGGGATTTCACCGAAGACAAGCATAATAAGATCGATGACTATCCTTATGGTGGCGACGCAGGAATGGTATTAACTCCTCAACCGATTTTTAGCTGTATTGAACATCTTACTTCTGAAAGGAAATACGATGAAATTATTTTTACAGCGCCGGATGGTGAGCAATTCAATCAAAGTGAAGCAAACCGGTTATCGCTTAAAGAAAATGTGATGATCTTATGTGGACACTATAAAGGAATAGATCAGCGAGTTAGAGATGTGCTTATCACCAAAGAATACACTATTGGTGATTATGTGCTTTCTGGCGGAGAACTTCCCGCTATGGTAATTACAGATGCTTTGGTTAGATTGATACCCAACGTTATTGGTGATGCAGGAAGCGCCTTAAGTGATTCATTTCAGGATGGACTGCTGGAAGCACCCGTTTATACGCGCCCGGCTGAGTTTAAAGGATTAGAAGTCCCCAAAATTCTCTGCTCCGGTGATCATAAAAAGATTGAAGCGTGGAAAACAGAGCAATCTCTGAAAAGAACAAAAGAACGAAGAAAAGATTTGTACGAAAAATTTAAGAAAGACTATTAACGGCTGATTAGTCAGCAAATAAACAGAATCATGGATAAGTTAAAACTTGTAGAACAAACGATAGTTAATGACGACATCGCTCAATTCACCGCTGGTGATACAGTGAATGTTCACTACCGTGTGCGTGAAGGAGAAAAGGAAAGAATTCAGCAATACGAAGGTGTTGTTTTGAACGAAAGAGGAAGCGGAGCTAACAAAACGTTTACTGTTCGTAAGATAAGCAGTAATGTTGGTGTTGAACGTATTTTCCCTCTTTACTCTCCATTTATTGCAAAAATAGAGGTTAAGAAACGTGGTAGTGTACGACGTTCTAAACTATTCTATTTGCGCGAACTAAGAGGAAAAGCGGCTCGTATTAAGGAGCGCAGCCCAGAAGGCAAAAAGAGGTAACGTTCACTTTTTTAAGAAACCGGTAAGGGCAAGAAGGTATTGCCCGAACTTCTCTTTTATAAAACTAAATTTATTTAGATGAATATTATTCTTTTTGGACCTCCGGGAGCAGGAAAAGGTACTCAGGCTAAACTGCTTCAAGACAAATACTCTATTCCTCACCTTTCAACAGGTGATATTTTCAGAACTGCGATTAAAAATCAAACTCCGCTGGGTGTTAAGGTGAAATCTATATTGGATTCCGGGCAATTAGTGCCAGATGAAACCGTAGTTGACCTTGTTGCCGATGAGCTGAAAGACCCAAAATATGACACTGGGTTTATTTTAGATGGTTTTCCAAGAACAGTTCCCCAGGCCCAGGCCTTTGACTTAATTGCTGAAAATCAAAACAAAGCTGTTGACGCTTTTGTGGTACTTACCGTTCCGGAAAAAGAACTTATCTCCAGAATTCTTTCCCGGGGACAAGGCAGGGCTGATGATACCGAAGAAAAGATCAAAACCCGTTTAAAGGTTTATCACGAAGAAACAGAGCCGGTTCAAAGCCACTATGCCACAAAAGGTGTGGTAAAAGAAATTGATGGTATCGGTACTATTGATGAGATTTTTGAGCGAATTATTTCTTCTTTGAGTTAAATTCTAAAAGCCATCTTCTTGATGGCTTTTTTTATTCATCCTCAAGTTGCTTAATCATAATTTTGGTTTCAGGAACCGCCCCTTTTGATATTGTGAGCTGAAGGTCCTCTAAATAATTGGAAAGCACCTCTAGTTCCTCAGAATACCACTTTTTAAATTGCCCATCGTTTCCTTCTCCGTAGATCAAAAACTTCCTTGTTTCAGATTCCAGAATATCTACTCTTTTTTCAATCACAGAGATCAGATTCGATCCTCGGTCAAGACTTGCCAGGTAATCTTTTCCAATCGTTGTAAAGTTTTCCGACTCAAACCCCGATCTAACTATCAGCATGTTATTCGTGAAATCGATAGATCTGTTTATCGATATTTCAGAATCCGGATTTGTGGCTAATTGATTTCTTAAACTGTCAACTCTTTCTTTTGCAGAAACAGCTTTAGTATAAAGATCATCCAGATTCAACAGAAACGTTTCGTAATAATTGACTCTGTTCCTTCTTTCCACCGCTTCTTCTCTTAAGGTTGTTAAATAGAAAGCCCCGTAAACCCCAATAAATACAACCAACAATTCAAGTAAAAGGAACTTCCAGCTTCGGTTTTGAATGATTTTTTTCATGTGAACAGATTAAAATATAGACAATCCTGTTTTTGTTGTAAGCCTTTCCAGAACCTCCATTCCTAAAACCGAATTTCCGGCTTTATTTAGCTTTAGGCTCCATACAGCTACACTATAGTGTTCTGGAAAAACAGCAGCAATTCCTCCGCCAACACCACTTTTTCCGGGAAGACCAACTTTAAAAGTAAACTCGCCAGCCTGATCATAAAACCCACATGTGAGTAAAATTGCACTTAATCTTTTTGATTGAGAGGCGTTCAGAATTCGTTCTTTGCTTACAAAATGTTTTCCATGATTTGCATACAGCAAAAAAGTTTGCGAGAGTTCTTTACAACTCATTTCAATTGAACACATATAGAAATAAAAGTCCAGAACCTCTTCCACTAGGTTTTCGATGTTCCCGAACGATTTCATCAAGCTCGCCAATGCCACGTTTCTATAGCCCGTTTCTTTTTCGGATTCAGCAACCTTTTCATTATAGCTGATAGTGCTATTACCTGCTAATTTTTGGACAAACCTAAGAAAGTCATGCTTAGGATTCTTAAGATTAGAAACCAACACATCTGAAACTACTAATGCTCCGGCATTTATAAGCGGGTTTCTTGGTATACCCGACTCATATTCTAATTGAACCAAAGAGTTGAATGGATTTCCCGAAGGCTCTACACCAACTCTTTTCCACAATTTCTCGCCCAACATTGGGTACGCCATTGTCAGGGCAAAAACCTTGCTTATGCTTTGAATGGAAAACCTTTCCTTATTACTTCCTATGGAATAATCCCCATTATCGAGAGTACTTAGATGGATTCCGAATTTATCAGGATCAACCTGTGCTAACTCGGGTATATAATTAGCTACTTTTCCTCCAAAGCTTTCTCTTTTCAGCTCTGCGTTTATATCATCAAGTATTTTTTGGTATTCCATTAATTGATAATATAATTTTTTGCGATTTCAGCAAACTCCTTTACTTCTTGTCTTTGCCATTTCTTGTCCTTTCCGAGTTCTTCAGCCATTATCTCTGCTACCTTTGGTGCAACTTCCATTGTGGCTTCTGCATCAAGCAATAAAGCTCTTACTCTTCTTGATAAAATATCCTCTAATGTTTGCGCCCACTCATTTCTTATTGCCCAAACAATCTCTGCTTTTATATATGGAAGACCCGGATGCAGCTTTTCTTTCATAGAATCATTTTCTTCCATTATTTTTTCTATTGCAACCCGATCTGATCCATATACACTTAACGGATCTTTCTTGTCCACATTTTTTAACCAACCGTGAATACGTTGATTCTTTGTTTTTGTTTTTTTGAATTCCACCCCCGCAACCATTGCCGCCCGATCGATCGTGTCTTCGGCCATTTTTCTGTAAGTAGTCCATTTTCCACCGGCAATAGTAACCAATCCGGATTCAGAAATCTGAATGTGGTGGCTCCTGGATATTTCAGATGTAGACTTTGACTCCGGCGGTTTCACAAGAGGCCTTAATCCTGCAAAAACACTCTTTACATCTTTTCTGGTTGGGTCTTTCGTTAAGTATTCTTTCGCGTGTTTAAGAATAAAATCTATTTCTTCATCTAATGCTATTGGCTCTAAAGCGGGTTTGTCGATTGGAGTGTCTGTTGTACCCACAAGGGCCTTTCCGTGCCACGGAACAGCAAAAAGCACTCGTCCATCATCTGTATGAGGAACCATTATAGCAGCGTCTCTGGGTAAAAATTCTTTATCCAGCACCAAATGAATGCCCTGTGCACACTGAATTATATTTTCGTGTTTCTGATCATCCATTTTGAGTATAGAATCAGAAAAAATTCCCGTTGCATTAACAACCGCTCTGGCTTTGATCGTAAATTCCTCTCCATATATATGATCTCTGGCAACTACACCGTCAATAAAACCTGAATCTCCTTTTATCAATTCATTTACTTTCATGTAATTTACCGGAGTCGCCCCAAGATCCGCTGCTGTTTGAGCTAAATTTATAGCCAAACGCGAATCATCAAACTGGCCGTCATAATAAATTACTCCTCCTCTCAGTCCTTCCGGTTCCAGTGTTGGGATCTTTTCCAGAACCTCTTCCTTTGAAAGTGTTTTGGATTTTTTGATACCCAGCTTTCCTGCTAAAGCATCGTACACTTTCATACCTATTCCATAAAACGGACCATTCCACCATTCATAACTTGGAACTATAAACGATTGATGACTCACCAAATGCGGAGCGTTCTGAATAAGCAAGCCTCGTTCATGCAAAGCTTCAATAACCAGAGAGACATCACCTTGTTGTAAATACCGAACCCCTCCATGAACCAATTTTGTGCTTCTGCTGGATGTACCTTTGGCAAAATCAGCCATATCCAACAACAGAGTCTTGTAGCCTCTATTTGCTGAATCTACAGCACAACCCAAGCCTGTTGCTCCTCCCCCAATTATCAGAATATCCCAATAATCGTTATAGTCTCTGATATGGTTTAGTGATTCTTGTCGGTTCATGAAGCTAAGATTTTTTCATTAATTTTGTTGATACAAGAGAAGAGCCATTCCGTAAGATCCCGATCCGCCAGCTGGCGGACGGGATAACGATCTTTCTTGAAACAATACTAATTCAAAATTCATCATTTAGAATTTGTAATTATTTAAACCCAATTCTTACTCTTCTCTACCGCCTGATTCCATTTTTCTAACAGTCTTTCTTTTTCTGATGTTTTCATTTCCGGCTCAAACCTTGCATCAATTTCCCATTTCTTTTGTAGCTCGTCTGTGCTTTTCCAGAAGCCAACAGCCAGGCCAGCTAAATAAGCGGCTCCTAGTGCGGTTGTTTCCGTTACTTTTGGTCTCACGATCGGAATTCCAAGAATATCAGACTGAAACTGCATGAGTGTTTTATTTACAGAAGCTCCGCCATCAACCCGGAGCTCTTTAATTGAAATTCCGGAATCTGCTTCCATAGCCGTCAGCACATCTTTCACCTGAAATGCGATTCCTTCGAGCGCGGCTCTTGCTATGTGTCCGGCTGTTGCTCCACGCGTTAGCCCATACATGGCTCCGCGAGCTTTTTGATCCCAATGCGGGGCGCCAAGTCCTGCAAACGCGGGAACCAGATATACTCCTCCATTATCTTTTTCTGTCAAAGCCAGTTTTTCCACATCTGCTGATGATTTAATAATTCCCAAACCATCTCTTAGCCACTGAACCAGCGCTCCCGCAATAAATATTGAACCTTCCAAAGCATAGGTCGTCTCACCGTTCATTTGCCAGCCGATCGTAGTTAACAGGTTGTTCTCAGAAGTGATCGCTTTTTCTCCCGTGTTGAACATGATAAAAGAACCTGTTCCATACGTATTCTTAAGCATTCCGGGCTCAAGACACATTTGCCCAAACAGCGCCGCTTGCTGATCTCCGGCTATTCCTGTAATTGGAATTCCAATTTCAAAACAATCCAGCTCAGCGGCTGTAATTTCCCCGCTTGATGAACAAACATCTGGTAACATGTTTTCCGGGATGTCCATTAACTCCAAAAGTTCAGTATCCCATTCTTTATCATGGATATTGAAAAGAAGTGTACGTGAAGCATTTGTAATATCCGTAACGTGCTTTTTTCCTTTAGTAAGATTCCATATCAGCCAGCAGTCTATAGTTCCGAAAGCAAGTTTGCCTTCTTCTGCTTTTTGTCGGGCTCCATCAACATTCTCAAGCATCCATTTAACTTTGGTTCCGGAAAAGTAGCTATCCAGAACAAGCCCGGTTTTTTGCTGGATTTTATCTGACCATCCATCATTCCGAAGCTCATCACAGTAATCTGATGTTCTTCGGTCTTGCCAGACGATAGCGTTATAAACCGGTTCTCCTGTTTCCTTATCCCAAACGACCGTAGTTTCTCTTTGGTTGGTGATGCCTATTGCGGCAATTGTTTTCCCGCCTTCACCATATTTTGAAACGACTTCTTCAATTACTTCTTTTTGGGAATTCCATATCTCCAGGGGATCATGTTCTACCCAGCCATCATTTGGGAAATGTTGTTTAAATTCTTTTTGAGCAACATGTTCAACCTCTCCTTTTTTATTGAAAAGAATTGCTCTGGAGCTGGTTGTTCCCTGATCTATGGATAGGATGTATTCTTTAGCCATGAAGAAAACATAATGCTATTTTTGTATTTCTTCTGCTTTATTTTGTAGCCACTTAAAAGCTTTCTCTTTATCCACAAAAATTTTAGACACCAATCCGTTATTACTGGCAACCGTTTCCCAGAATTTCCAATAATATAATTTTGAGCTTTCCACAAAAAGAGCCGTTATCACGTATTTGTGTTTAATATTTAGCTTTTCATTTTTTTTTGGATCAAAAAACTCCATAACCTGCAATATACCGGCATCCAACTCAACCTTACTTAAATCCTTTAATAATTTATAACCAAGGTTATGTGCTTTTTCCCGGCCTTTGTAGCTGATTTCTATCGCAGATTCTAAATTTAGTTTTCCGGTTGCTACAACTTCCAGTATTTCTGTTTCATCATGTTTTATGAATTCAATTTCATACATTGCAGCCCATTTTATTAATGCTCTCATGAATAAACTAAATATTACTTCTTCTGTAAAGTTTTTTATTCCGACTAAACTGAGCTAAACAAATTTAACCAATGCATTTCTGAAAGCTCTGGCTCCTATTTCCACAAGCTGCTTAGATTTGTAAAACTCAAATGTATCGCAGGTTTCTCTTGGTACTTCGACTAAAATATCCGGTTTGTAATGTTCTATCATTAATTCTGTAAGCCTGTCTTGTGTAAAGCTGAATGTGCTTTCCATTAACTCAAATAGTGAAAAAGATTCTATTTTCTTCTCTTCGCTTTTTGTTAACTCTTTAATTGAATCCGGCAGTATACTTTCAAACCAATATCTTTTTCTCTGCTTTTTTTCTTCCTTAACTAACAGTTCTTCCACTATTGTTTTTGAGTTTATATCTACAGCAACAATAATTGCATCTTCTCTTTTATTGACGAGATTTATAGGCAACGGATTTAAAACACCTCCATCAACCAAAACCTTTTCTTCATCAACAATGGGAGTAAAAATCCCGGGAATGGATACTGAGGCCCTCAATGCTTTAAAAAGGTCTCCTTCTTTAAAATGAACCTCCTTGTGATGTTTCATATCGGTTGCAACTGCTGTAAAAGGAATTTTAAAGTCTTCTATTTTCTGTTGTCCGGTAACCTCTATATGTTTTCCGAACAATCTTTCACCTTTTACAAACCCCTGAGAAGTAAATGTGAAATCCAACAGATCAAAAACTCCTTTTTTGGTGAGGCTTAGCATCCATTTTTTGTATTCCGGTAGCTGACCTGCACAGTAAATTCCTCCTACAACCGCCCCCATTGAACAACCAATTACTTCTATGATCTCATAGCCTTCTTTTTCAAGCTCCTCTATAACTCCGATATGTGCTACTCCTCTGGCTCCTCCAGAACCTAATACGAGATGTACTTTTTTCTTCTCTGACATTATTTCTAGTCAATAATTATATTTCTAATTCTTACAACCCGATGCTTTCTCAGCTAATTTAACCAATTCCCAATACGGTGGTTTATATCCGTTTTCTTCGATAAATGAATCAACAGCTATTGAGGTTTTCTCTTTCAACTCTTTATGTCTTTGTATAAAGGCGTCGCTTTTCAACGCTTGGGTTGCACTCATTCCTTCAGGAATCGGTCCTTCCGATTCAAACTGATTTTTGATCCAACTGTTTCCTTTCATAATCCTTGCAAAAGGAAGCATCAGCGGATTGAATTCTATCTCTTCTCCTTGTTCGGCACACACAAGCATGGCGTCTATTACCGCGTTATATAAATGATCATCGAACAAGCTTTCAGCACTTCTCCACTCAGCCACTACGGAAAGTTGGGGATCGTACTCCAAGTCTGAAGGCATTTGTGTTACAAAATTCTCGACCCCAAAAGTATTCAGTAATTTCACCACTCCGTTAGATGATATGGTTGATTCCGATTCCCACAACTGAATTCCATTATTTTTGTAAGCATATGATCCTACTTCAGAACAAAACATAGCTTCGGGATCATAAAAGTTCATTTTGAAATCGTAAGGAATGTGTCGCTGCTGAACTTCTTCAAACATTTCTTTAGCAGCAATATGAGGAAGCATTGGGTTTTTCTGCATTTCAGAAAGATCAGCTCTGGGGCGCAAAACCATAAACCGAAGCTTTCGGTCTTTGATGTATTCCTCCAGCGTAGCGATAGCAACACCTCGTTCTATATGTGCCTCTATCAAATAAGGAATATTGGTTCCTTCCTCTACATAGATCAAAGCAACGTGCGAAAAGTTACCTGGATAATCATTTCCCCTTGAAATAAGTGCTGAAACTTCCGCTCCTCCTCGTGATACCAATAGATCTCCACTGTGAACTTTTATTCCCAAAATATTTGTCGCCGGCGTTTGTGATTCCTCTTCCTTCACATACAAAACCGGGTCAATAGGCTTTTCTGACTGCAATAAAACTTCTTCGACAGTCGCTCGCATTCCGTACAGCGTTTTATAAAGAATATCTCTGGTTTCTTTTTCTGATATATCCCATTCCGCAGACAGTTCTTTGATCACTCTTCGTGCTCTGTTATATACCTCAAAGAACTCAGGATTTTGTACATCTTGTGCAGCAATAACCGGAGCCAACTCAAAGAAACTCAGAAGGAGTTCATCGAAAATTACATCATCCGGTTTGGGCTCTCTGTTTTCAATTTCATCAACAATTGAGAACAGATCAGAAATGAGAGCTTCAATAACTCCGGGCGTAATTATCTCTTTATCTGCTTTTGCTTCAGTGAATTTACTTTCCAGAAAATCCCATCGTTCATCCTGATCCCAAATAAAAGGAGTGGAATTACCTTCGCTTTCAATGTTGATGGTTGAGTTGTCGGGAATCAGTAATAATCCGTAGAGAATGATTATTCCCAGAAGGGTAATGCTAAGTTTCTTTTTCATGGATAGAATTTAGCGAAAGAATTTATAATTCATGAAGAAGTTTTGGTCATCTCCCGGCGAATGCCCGAGATCTGGATTTATTATTAATCTAAAAGCTAATTCATAAATCCGGGCATCCCTCGGATTCAATCGAGAACTGTCGATTGAATCATCTCCTTTCGAAGGGAGAATTACTTTAATATCTTTAGAATACCATCCTTAACCCCAACCAAACTTTCTAGATCATTAAAGTGCTCAATTCCTTCTCCCATTACAAATAGAGGGACTTCATTTCGTGTATGAGTTTTTACTGACAGATCTTCCAGGTTTCCGTGATCGCTGGTTATTACCAACACATCTTCACTTCTTTTATGTTTGATGATATGCAGAAGAAATTCATCCAGTGGTTGAAGAACTCTACGGGCATCATCAATGCTTTTGTTATGACCGGCTTTGTCTGTGAGATAATATTCATACAAAAGCAGATCATGATCCGGAACAACATTCAGTAATCTTTTGGCTGCATCAGTAGCTGTTATCTTTGGGATATTAATATCCAGTTTTTCTCTCCAGGCATTTTGGACGATCTCTGCAGTCAGTGCTTTTTCTGACAAAATATCTTCTGTTGAATTAAGCCTCATTTCAGCACTTTTGGTCATGAGCGTTGTACAGCTCCATCTGTTTCTCCGATTTGCGTGCTCAAAAAAAATAGGTGGATATGCATTCATGAAATATGGTTTCTTTCCCACTTCTTTAGCCGCCTGAAAAACACTCTGCTCTTTCAGTAAATGTTTTATTCCGGAATGAGGAAACGGACCAAAATGCTTTCCAATAACTTTGGACGCATTTTTTCCGGAAAATAGAGTTGTTTGCCCTGTTCCGCTTTGAGGAAGTCCTTCAACCCCAAGATTAGCATCGATCGCCTTATATAATTGATTTGAAGATTGTACTCTTTTTCCATTCTTAAAAAAATTCTCTCCGGAAAGGATCTGAAAGCTTTCATAAGAATCTATGAGGAAAGGATTTTCTTTGCCTTCATTCCCTACTCCTACTCCATCAATAAAAATGAAAATTACAGCCAAATCACTTCTCCAATATCAGTGTAACCGGACCATCGTTTATTAATTCAACATCCATCATTGCACCAAACTTTCCGGTTTGAATACTTAGATCCGAATGTTCTTTAAAATAAGAGATCATTTCCTCATACATCGGCTCAGCTTTATCCGGTTTGGCTGCTTCTATAAAACTTGGTCGCGTTCCCTTTTTTGTATTACCGTATAATGTAAATTGCGACACTACTAAAAGTCCTCCGCCCACATCACTGACCGAAAGATTCATTTTTTCTTCTTCATCTTCAAATATCCGCAGCTTCAGGATCTTCTCACACATCCATTCCAGTTGTTCTTTAGTATCATCTTGATGGATTCCCACCAGTAATAATAAACCCTCTTCAATAGCTCCGGTAATTTCATTTCCGACGGTTACCGATGCCGATTTTACGCGCTGAATTACAACTTTCATATACTAAAATTATGTGGATTACTATGTGGAATACTTACTAACAAAAACTGGATAACTAAAATCGTTCAAAGTTCTCAACAAGTTTCCACAATTTGTTCACCTAATCAACATTCAAAAAGAATAACTTTTGGTGTTGAACAGCTTCAGCTGATTTATATGTACAAAACAGATACACTTGTTGATAACAAAAAATATCGTCTTATAAATTACTGTTTTTTATAAGAAATATATCAACATTAATATCCACAAAGTTTTGTCAAGCGATGTAGAGAAAAAGAATAACTTTGTTATCCACAAATCCACACTCTCTACTACTATATATTAAATTTATAAATCTCATTTTATTTGTCTTTTAGGATGTGGATAAGAAGTGAGAAAAAGGATTCTCAAAGAGTTTTATAAGAACGTATATTTAAGCAATAAAAAATTCCTGAGCCCATGGATAAAAGATACCCTATTGGAAATTTTGATTACGAAAAAGATCACGATCTGAATGATGCAGGAATGTACATCGAACAGATCAAAGAACTTCCTTCAAAAGTAAGAGCTCTAGTTTCTGAATTATCAGAAGAGCAATTGAATACTCCGTACAGAGAAAATGGTTGGACTCCCGTTCAAGTTATCCATCACCTGGGAGACAGTCACCTGAATTCATTGTGCAGATTTAAACTTGCTATGACAGAAGAAAATCCTACAATTCGTCCCTACAATGAAGCTGCCTGGGCAGTTTTAGGTGATTATGAGCTGATGAGTGTTGAAGAAGGATTAAATTTTCTGGAAGCAGTTCACTTAAAATGGGTTGCTATCTTTAAAACAATTAAAAAAGATGATTGGAAACGAACATTTCAACATCCGGAATCGGGAATAAATTATAAACTTATAAATGCCTTAGCGATGTATGCCTGGCATGGAAATCATCACTTAGCTCATATTGAACTTGTAAGGTAACGATCTGTAACAACGAGCTTCCCCTCCGACGGAGGGGATTGAGGGGTGGGTCCGAACTGATAAAATTTATTTTAAAAAACTCTATCAAATGACAAAAAAGACATTCACATACAAAGATTCAGGCGTAGATATCAAAGCCGGAGAAGAGCTTGTTAATTCCATAAAAGGAGTAGTTAAAGAGACTCATGGTCCGGCAGTTCTTTCCAATATTGGTGGGTTTGGCGGATTTTTTAAACCGGATATGGGAGCTTTTAAAAATCCTGTATTTGTAAGTTCTGTGGATGGCGTTGGAACCAAATTGATAGTGGCATTCAAGGCCGGAAAATATGATACCGTTGGACAAGATCTGGTAAATCATTGTGTGAATGATATTGCGGTTTGTGGGGCAACTCCTCTTTTCTTCCTGGATTATTTCTCTACCGGAAAACTTGAGCAAAATGTGGGTTATGATGTGATCAAGGGATTTGCAACGGCATGCAAGGAAAACAATGTGGCTTTGATTGGTGGAGAAACTGCCGAGATGCCTGATATTTACGGAGAAGGTGAATTTGATCTGGCCGGAACCATTGTCGGAATTGTGGATGAAGATAAAGTGATCAACGGTGCAGGAATTGAAAAAGGAGATGTTCTTCTTGGTTTCAAAAGTTCGGGTTTACACACCAATGGATATTCACTTGCCAGAAAAGTGTTGTTCAGTGAATACGATGTAAATGATCATGTGGAAGAACTTGGATGTACCGTTGCAGAAGAATTATTGCAAGTTCACCGATCTTATTTAGGATTGATTTCAGAGCTAAAAGAAATGGATGGTGTAAACGGTTTTTCTCACATTACCGGTGGCGGAATGGTTGGAAACACCAAACGAATTTTACCGGAAGGTTTGGCTTTAAATATTAACTGGGAAGGATGGGAGCGTCCTGCGGTGTACAAACTGATTCAGGAAATAGGAAATGTACCTGAAGAAGATATGCAGGCAACGTTTAATCTTGGAATTGGATTGGTTTGTGTGGTTTCTCCAGATAAAGTAGCGGAAGTAAAAGCAAAAGCTGAGGAATTAGGAGAAGAGGTTTTTGAGGTGGGAAGTGTAATTTAGAATTAAGGATTATGAGTTTTGAATTAGAGCTTTGGGATGGAGAAATACATGAGTCTGTATCAAAGGAGATAATTCTATCAAGGCTTGAAGAGTTAAAAGGAAAAGAGAAGAAGTATTTAGTTATAAAGAAAAATTTTAGTTCGTCATTAAGAATTGAGATATATGGACTTAATAAATTTCATTTATATGTAAAGAAACTTCATAAGATTAAACAGTCCGTTCAACCAGTTTCAAAAAATATATGCAAGAAATTAGTATCAGACTTTTTGAGTGGTAATAAAAACTGGGATAAAGGAATAAGATTTACTGAAATAGAACCTTTTGAACCTAAAGTTGAGATAGAAATACCTTTAAAAAAAAGAAGTTTAGAAGAGTTAGAGGATCTAGAAAGGAAGAGCTTAGTATTCTTGATCGGAAGCTTATTAATTTCCATAGGAGCAAGTTTTTACATGTATTCTAAATGGAATAATATGATTGATATGGATGTGAGAATTTATTCTTTTGGAATGGGCGGAGCTATATTTGGACTGGGACTTTTTGTTTATACAATATTCGATTTTCTTGAAATAAGAGATGAGATAAATAAAAAGAAATGAGAAAATTATCTCTATTAACAATTCTTCTTTTTTGTTCCTGTTTTATCATTCAAAAAGAAGGTCAGTTTGATATTTATAATCCTCATGAAGAAGCATATTACTTAAAAATTCATCAAGGCAATGAAGTCGTGATAGAAGAAAGTTTAAGTGATAGCTCTTTAAATGAAGCAATATTGTTAACTCCCGGGGAATCATACTTATTCAAATTAAAAAGGCCTTATAAGGATTCAGATAGATTAATGATCTATACTTTTTCTACTAAAATGAATAAAGATAATGAGTACGAATTAATCAAAAGCACAAGAGTAACGGTAAAATTTATGAGAAAGAGTTTTTGGACGGATTGGGAACTTTAATATCATTTCAATGGTCAACTTTATGATTTAGAAAAAGCTTCCAACTACACCGATGTTTAGAATTATTGGCGAAGAAAGAACGCAATGAAATCGACGGCTCCGAAGGAGCAATCATTACACTCTGGCTGATTCGTGAATGTGCATCATACGTTCGTAGACCTTTTGTAATGATTAGTCGATGCAATGGAGTTCGCGCCAATAATTCTTGTCGGGAGCTTTTGGTACTTTTGTCGGCACAAAAGTACACTTTTCTTCCGTGGTTTAGAGTTTTTGTGGCTTTTAAAGAAGAATTACCCAACAAACGCAAGCGTCTCGCTTGTGCATTTCTTGCAAAACATTCGTCCAAGCGTGACGCTTGAACTAGAAAGGGCCTTAAATACTAAGGGCGAATTTTACCAGAATGATCACTATTAAACTGTCAACGAATTATATCAGCGCAAAACAAGAAATAAATCCCAAAATCTACGCTGCTGATGTTAAAACCCTATAAAGCCCGGACTTAAATTTAGTATCCCGTTTATTAATGGATAGTTTTCAACTAATTAAACTATTCACAAAGAAATTATTTTTTAATGAACATTTTAAAGAGAGTTAAAGCACTCATTTTATCACTTATTATTTGCAGTACAGCTGTAGCGGCTCAAAATATGCCAATGCCGCAAATTGCTCCTGCTGACTCAATATCTGATTCTGAACTGGAACAATTTGTATTAATAGCACAGGAACTTCAGGGAATACGAATGGAACTGGATAGTCTGGTTGTTGCCAAGCTGAAAGAAGAGGGAATGTCTACAGCAAGGTTTCAGGAAATAATGCAGAGCAAGCAAAACCCTGAAGGTGAAGAAATAGAACTTACTACTAAAGAAGAAGAAACCGTAGCGAATATGCAGAGCTTTTTACAACAAGCAAGTATGACCGCTCAAAAACAACAAATGCAATCAATACAGGAATCTGAGATGTCTGCACAACGGTTTCAAAGTATAGCTCAGGCAATGCAATCCGATAAAGAGCTGGCTATGAGAATGCAAACAATAGCTATGGAGATGGAGTCGAACTAGAAAAGAAGTATGATGATCGTCTCCCTTAAAAGGGAGACGAATATTAGCGCAAATCAAAAAGTTCACTGATCTTTAATCAGCATACATTTGAATAAACCGCTCTTCAGCTTCTGTTTCTCCTATTAAGACAAGTTCACTGTTCTCGGGAATAGGATCTGTAGGATCCGGATTGATTATCTGTTCCCCGTCTCTGGTATAGGCAATTACATTACATCCGGTATTGTGACGGATGTCTGCTTCTATAATAGTTTTTCCTGCAATTTTAGAAGGAGTTCTTAGACTGAATACATTCAATCCTTCGGCGATCATAATAATATCGTTCTCTTCATAAATATTGAAGATGGCGTTAGCTCCCATCGTAGCGTATGACATCACAAAATCGGCTCCGGCGCGGTGTAACGAACTCACATTTCTTTCCAGAGTAGAACGAGCAACAATGTGAATATTTGGGCGAAGGTGGCGACAGTAAATTGTGAGATAAATATTTATATCGTCCTGGTTGGTACTGATTATTACACTGTGAGCCTTATCAATACCAGCCTTTTTAAGTGTGTTGATATCGTTGGCATCTCCAAGAATGAAATTCTTTTCATTCAGAATTCGGTCAGGATTTTTATCAACAATTTTGAATTTGATATTCCGGCGTTTTAAGTGATAAGCTGCTGCTCTACCTACACGTCCACCACCAATGATTATAACAGGCTCTTCACTTATAGCATATATACCAAACAACTCATCATATCTTCGAAGCTGATCCACAGAACCGGCCATCATGATCACGCTTTGTTCGCTTATTACGGTATCCGGATGAGAGCCGAGAAAATGCCCCCGCTCCCAAATTCCAACAATATTAATTCCAAGCTTTTCCCTGAGCTGTGATTCACGAAGTGTTTTTCCAACAAGCGGAGTGTCGTAAGCAGTGGCTTCAGCAATTACAATATCTCCAAGTCTGCCGATGGTATGAACACGGGCGTCCTGTCCAAGCACCCGCCTCGATAAAGCCCTTCCAAGAAGATTTCCCATATGTAGCACATGATCACATCCGGCGAGTTTCAGAATATCAATAGAATCGTGAGAGTTGGCAGTAGCAATAATTTTAATATGCTCGCTGTTTTCTCTTACAGTGTGAGCTACGTTAGTATTGAACATATCAGAGCCGTTGGTAACCACCATTGCCGCCTGATGAATTTGTAGTTTACGATAAGTTTCGGGATTGTCAGCTTCACCAACCATAACTCTGTATCCGTTATCAAACAATTCCAGAGCTTCTGTCAGGTCCTGAACCAAAAGCACATATTCCTTGTGATATTGTTTAAGTTTTTCAACAAGGGCTTTTGTAATGGGATCAAAGCTGGCAATAACCACATGGTTTTTTGTAGTTGGAGGAAGTTCTTTGGGTGCTCTTGCACGCGATTGAGCTTCCATCCACGGAGCATAAAAGAATTCTATGAATGTGAAGGGCAACATGATTAACAAAACCAGAATACCTGAACCCAGAACTACCATTGAAAAGAAACGACCAAGATCGGATGTAAAGGTGATATCCCCGAAGCCTAGAGTACTCATGGTTACCAGAGTCCAATAAAACCCTGTCATCCAGCTGTGTTGCTGACCCTCTCTTTCCATAATTATATGGAAAAGGACTCCATAAATGGTGATGAGAAGAACAAGAATACCAAGAAACTTGAGAAGGCGTGCTATATTAACCTTCGTATTCTTATTAGAAATAAAGTAAGAGATCTGTGATGAAAAAAACTTCATGTAGTAAAGATAGTTTGTCTTGGCCTAATAAAGACAAAAAAATCTGCATTTCTAATTCCAACAAAAAATAAATTTCTCACTTTTCTTATGATTTTCCTGTCGCCCAAGAACTGATTGATTTAATAACTATCTAAACTGGTCACAAAAAAAAGATTCTGTTTCCCATTCATTATTTAAAAGTGAAGGGAGAGTTTGAATTTCCATCACAATTGAAAACTCATGCTCAGATCGGGTACAAAGGGTATTAAAAAGAGAAATGTATGCATCACGTTCGGAATAGAAAGGAACGTTTAATTCGGAATAAGAATAAGAATGAACAGATATCTTATTTTCCTCATCGAATTTTAGATGTGTTTTTTCCTTAAAGTTTGATTTAAAAGTTTCATCTACATAAAGAAAAGCACGGTCGTTTTTTCCGGAAAATAAATTAAAAGAGGGATAACCGGGCCATAGATCAAAAAAGTTACCAGCAGGCAAAATTAAAAAAAGCAAAATAGCTAAGCCTTTTGTAAGGTATTGATTACTAATAATATGGATGGTTTCTTTATTCCAAAACAATAAAACCAATAAGACCATCATTCCAAGATTCCAGGGTATTATAATTGTGTTATAAGTAAAAGAACCAAGAATTACTTCAAACAGAATCAAAAAATGCATTGCCAGAAGCAGAAATACAGAAAATTTCCTTGTAGAAACAAAAATTAACCCAATGCCCATTAAAGCTTCCATCAAAGGAATTGAATACCCAAGAACGCCGAGCTCTGGAACAGGAAGCTGAGGAAGAATTTCAGAAATAAAACCGGCATTTAATTTATGAAGACCAGACCAGGTATAAATGCCAATGAAGGAAATTCTAAATAAAGTGAGCAAACTTTTTTCTGTAAAGACTTGAAGTCTGTGCAACAAGATAAAGCACAAGAGCACAAAAAAGATATACACCCACGGTTGCCAACGATTCTGGTCCTGAAGGCAAAATATCACTAAAAAAGAAAGAAATAATACTAAGGAATGAGTAGAGAATTTAAAATCCAAAATAGAGAGCAGTCCTGAAACGAAAAGTATGCTCAGAAAACAAAAATGAACCCATCCTCCGGTAACTAAAAAATCTAAAACGGGAAGAACAGGAAATAAGCGGTCGTTTGTCCACAGAGGAAAGGAAACAAAGAAACAGAAAAAAAGGGAGAAAATAATAATTATCTGCAGCTTTTTAGGCCGGCGGTTTTTCTTGTAAATCAACTAATATTAAGTGTAATTTTATTTAATGGCGAATACTACATCGGTAATATGAGCATCGCTTTCGGTTTCTTGGGGATTAGTAATGTACTGCTCCCAGGGATGAATTCCCCGTTTTGTTTTAAATTCCTTGCCTCTAGCCATTGCCATCATTGTAGACCAGGCATTTCCTAGATGGTCATATTTTCCGGTGTGACGGAGAGTGTAGACTCTGGTTGCAGGAATTTCTCCTGATACAAAATCTTCGGGCAGGTCTTCGGGTATCGAGGTCACCCCAACACAAGCTGTGTATGTGGCTTGGCGCTTTACAATATCCCAGTTGTGATAAATGCTATATGCTGCTCCGGTAGCAAGTGCTTCATTATTCCTAATAAAGAGCTCTATTTTTGCAAAATCATCAGGCATAGCTTCATCCATCTTATCAATGCGGCAGGTTGTTTTTATTCCTATATATTGGGTTCCGGGGAAATCAGACTCACCTTTCCACTCCAAATTGGATTTTACTTCGCCTACTTCGATATAATCTTTAAGCATATTTAAGCCACGCTCATAATCCATCCCAATAAATCCTTCCATCATTTTCTTCATCCAGAACATAAAAAAAGGAAGCTTGCTGTCCATGCTCCAAGTAACCGTAGTCCTTTCATTATTATCAGAAAGCATGAACTTAACCTTAGCTTCAGATTTCCACGGCTTTAAAAAAGTGAGATCATACTCTATGTTATTACTGCCGTCTTCTAAAGTTATGCTCATATTCCCCTCTCCAACGCGGCTTCCTTTCCAGGAATAATATTTTGCGTCTTCAGCGATATTTACGGTTACTCCGTCTTCCATTATCAACCAGGGAGACCAAGATGCCCAGTGATTGAAGTCGTTTAGTTTTGAGTAAACACTATCTATTGGGGAATTAATTGTAGCGGATCGGGTTACATTAATTTTAGGCATAGCAGAGACATTAGAATAATTGATTAGACAAAAGAACTAAATTGAGCTTTTAAAAGCAAAATCAGGCTTTATTATTAACAAATAATGTGGAGGCAGATTTGTATTTTCAAGCCGTCAATGAAGAAAAGAATTGAATGATAAAAATATCAAGATTTAGAGCATTTATCAGGAAACATAAAAAAAGCGCCCCGGTAGTTTTCTTTGTTTTGGGCTTTACCTGGGACTCCCTCACGCTTGGAAGTATTGACAGGTTATATGACCAGATTATAATTTGTGTGTATCTTTTATCACTGAGCCTGAGTCTGTACTTGTTTAACCTTGTTGATGACGATAAGTGGAAAAACACGTTTCTAGAACGCTATGAAGACTATTTTCCGCTGGCAATACAATTTTTTATAGGAGGATTATGCAGTGCATATGTAATCTTTTTTTCAAGGAGTGTTTCATTTACAAAAACAGTATCGTTTTTCATTATTCTGGTTGTGCTTTTATTTGCGAACGAACTTTTGAAGAAGAGAATATCCAACAAGTACCTTCAATTTGGAACGTACTTTTTTGTGAACTTTACGTTCTTCACCTTTTTTATTCCGGTATTGGTAAATATAATGAACACTTTCATTTTCCTGATTTCGGGAGGACTTAGCCTGTCCAGTACTTTAATTTTAGTAATGTTCATTTATGGTAAAAGTCCGTCAACCAGAAAGGAATTAAACAAAACAAAGCTGATTAATCTTATCCTGATAATTTACGCAACCATAAATATTTTTTATTTCTTCAACTTAATTCCGCCGGTTCCCTTGGCAATGGAAGAAGGAATTGTTGCTCATAACATTGAAAAGAACAACGGAACGTATAAGGTAACCTATCAGAAAAGCGGGCTCTTCTCTCCTTTTAATAATGAAACGAGATATAATCCCGGAGACAGTCTTTTTATCTTTACATCAATTTTTGCTCCTGCAGATCTAAAGAAAAGAGTGAATCATCATTGGCAATGGAAGAATGAACAAAGCGGGGAATGGGAAACCTCAGACAAAATTGAATTTCAGATAACAGGTGGAAGAGACGGCGGTTATCGCGGCTATACTTATAAAACCAATATTCTGGAAGGGAAATGGAAGGTAGATGTAACAACTAATGATGATATGATTCTGGGGAGAATCAATTTTACAGTAGTATATGACTCTACAGCAACTAATAAAGATCTAAAACAAGAAGTCTTCTAAGACTCTATTTTATATTTAAAAACCTCACCGATAGGTTTATCAAAAGCAAGAGAAATTTTAAAAGCCAATTCTAATGAAGGAGAATATTTTGCTGCTTCAATGGCATTTATAGTTTGGCGAGTAACACCAACTAAATCGGCAAGCTCTTGCTGGGTCATTTCGTTTTCATTGAAACGAAGTTTACGAATTTGATTTAAGATTACTCCCCCATCCATATCAGTACCCTTTTCTATAGTGATAAATCATAATGGATCTACGAACAGCGCTGGCCAGGAAAAGAGAAAGAATCAGAAAATGAAAAACACTAGACAACTCAAGAGTAAAAGGGAATTCATAATTGCTCATAATGCTTAAGTTGGATATAAATATCTGGACGAGAGCAATTACCATAGAAAGAACTAAAATATTATACCCGATTTTCATTCCTTTTGCTTCAATAATAAAATCACGTTCATCTTTTTGAACTTTTTTGTTTCCTTCACTGATCTCAACAATGATTTCTACAACTACGGCAATCCAAAATAAATTGAAGAAGGTTTTAACAAATGTTCCTGAGAAACTCTCAACAGTTCCGGGCAATCCAAAATTAAAGAGAACATAAAAGAATAAGAATGAAGAAGAAGTTGCTAATGAGGTCCATGAAAGAATTTCTTGTTTAGACATAGAATTTAGAATTATTTTAGGTGTCGGGTTTTCTTTACGTGATGTAAAAAATATGTTACATGAAAAGATAAATATTTTTTCCCTCCTTAAATAAAAGTGTCTTTTTGTGGCCCAAAAAAGTGTATTTTAAATTTACCTAACTAAATGGTTAGCATGGTTTATAGCCTTTCTTAAACCAGATACCAATTACTCGATTAAAAAAAAAACCATGGTTTATTCTGAAGAAAAGTGGATCTCATGGATGGATGAGCTAGCCGAAAATGATATTGTAATTGTAGATGATTTCATTTCTGACGAACTATATAAAACAATCATGGACTTTTTCTCTGTTATTGAAGAAAATGAACGGCTCAAAAAAGCAGGAATAGGAACCAGTCTGGATTATCAAATAAAGAAAGAAATACGAGGAGATCTTATTTATTGGTTAGATCCCAAAAGAGACGCTCCACTTACGCCCTTTTTTAACTTGATGGAAGAATTAAGAGAAAAACTTGGAATGTATTGCTTCATAAGCTTATCAGGATCTGAGTTTCATCTGGCTAAATATCCAACCGGTTCAAAATATGAGAAACATATAGACCAATTTAACAAAAGAAATAATCGTCAAATTACAGTGCTTATATATCTAAATAAAGACTGGAAAGAAGGAGATGGCGGAGAGCTTAAAGTTAGTAATGAGGAAGGAGGATTTACTGTAGAGCCAATAGCAAAAAGAATGCTTCTTTTTAAAAGTGATGTGGTTGAACATGAGGTTTTACTCACGAACGTACCGAGATATAGCTTAACGGGTTGGCTATTACACCAACCGGCAAGTTTGGGGAGTTTACTTAGTTAAAAATTATTGAAGACGATTCCATTGGTATTTCTTTTTTATGGGATCCAGAATATCTTCTAAACCATTGGTTTTGATCTCAAACATAGTAGAAAGCTGTTGACCCAATATTCCTGAAGGAAATCCTTTTCGCTGAAACCATTCCAGATAAGTCACAGGCAGATCTGTTATAAACCATCCTTTATGCCTGCCAAAAGGCATTTTAGCCTGAACCAGCTTGATCAAAAATGAAGAATCGTACAATTTCGATAAATTATGTTAGTTAAAAAAAAAAACCAAACTAATAAGAGTCAATTGAAAATAGCGTATTTATTTATTCTTATAACCCCTTTTTTTTCCTGTTCAGCATTTGAAAACGAAAATAATGAAATTACCTACCGCTGGGACAGTAATGAACTGGTAATAGAAAATGGAACATCTGAAACCTTTTACTATGCAGCATTTGAACAAGATATATTAGCGGTAATAGATTGGGCTCCTGTATCAACAGAAGAAAACAAGCTTTTACCAAACACTGTTAGGAGGCTCAAAGCAAAAGATATTTACGAGTACGAAGCCGGAGACACCATTGTATTGTTCTACTGGTCAGGAACAGAGCCGCCGCACGAAGTTTTCGAAAATGTAAAAATCGAAACCTGAAAACGGAACAGATAGCCTGTCGATAAAAACACACTTATTTTGTATTATAGGTAAACTCAAAAATAGAAGAATGCCTCAGGTAAAATTACTTAAGATAGCTCACGGTAGAAGTGGAGATAAAGGAAACGGATCAAACGTGGGAATTATAGCGCGCCACCCGGATATCTATCCTTTTCTCAAAAAGGAATTAACTTCAGAAAAAGTAAAAGAACACATGAAGTACGTGTGCAAAGGAAAAGTTGAGCGCTATGAACTTCCTAATATCGGAGCATTAAATTTTATATTGAATGAAAGCCTTGGTGGAGGAGGAACAGTTTCTTTAAAGCTGGATGCTCAAGGTAAAACACATGCATCACAGGTTCTTAGAATGGATATTGAGGTTCCCGAAGAATTATTAAAATTGGTTGAAAACTAATTATCCTGCTTGTTCATAAGCTGTTTTAATCCATTCTATTAATTCGGAATCAACCTGAGAAACATCAGTTAGTTGAACCCTGTTCGTACACATTGACCCAAACGGACCGGATGTTTCCAGACGATCCGTTAGCTCTGCTTCATTGAGTTTAATACCAAGGTCAACCCTGCTTTTTGTTGTAGGCTGAATTAAAGCGAATTGTCTTTTTCTGCGCAAGCTAACATTGGCTTTTTTTGGAGCGACTTCAATATCATTGCCAAATACCAAGACGTGAGAAAGAATTTTATCATAAATAGGCTTTAGGTGCTCTTTGCCTTTTGAGTATTGTGCTGTTACCAACTCATCAGCATTCTGAGACCCGGCATCAGACTTCCGGGCTTTATGAGCAACAAAATTAGCAAAACCATGAGTAAAACCGTGTTCTGATTTAAGAAAGGAAATTATTTGTCCGTGTTTTTCAAGCTTTTGTTTTTTAACAATATCAACCCAGTGACTTAAGGTTTTGCCGGTTTTTTCTTCAAGTCCTTTTTCCATTGAGCAGCATTATGGTATTAATAAAACCGAATTGGAATCTCAATTTTAACCACGTCCCAACTCATTGTCATTACAGTTGAAGACCCATTCAGATCTGAAAAAGAGATAGCGAAAGCCTCAACAGGGGTTTCTAGCGACTGAACAGGAACATCAAACCTATACGCATCTAATTGTTCGTTGTAATCAAATGCACCCCATTGTCCTAGCCCGTTATTCAAAATCACCGTCCATTTCTCTTTATTTGGAATAGTAAAAAGAGAATAAGTGCCGGCATCTACAACAACCATGTTCATTAGAACAGGCTCGGTAACGGTAATTTCAGTTGCTTCGTTAGCACCGGTTCGCCAAACTTGTCCGTAAGGTTCCCATTCACCAAAAATTGTTCGGCCCTTTCGATATGGTTGTCCATAAACAACCTTTAGATATGTGTTTTCATGTTTTATGGAGGAAATAGCGATCGGACTTTTTCTATTACCGATAGGAGCGTCTTGTGGAGAGTCAGGCTTTTTTTGGCCACAGCTAACAAAGATAAGAGTAGCTAAAAAAAACAGATATTTTTTAAAAAAAAGGATAGACATTAGAAGTCACCAAAAACAAATTTAGCGTTATTACGCGTGGGCTCAAAGGAAACCCCAAAACCAAAATCGAAAGTAAGGTTAGCGATGTTAAACTGAAAGTGCAAACCGGCGCCAAAAACACTTCTGCTCGCAGATATTAATTCTTCTAGACTGTCTTGTTCAAGATTTGTAATGGTATGAGAAAATGCGGAAAGATAAATAGCTTGCAGGTAGGCCGGAACCAGCATTCCTCCTTCTCCGGGGTAAGAAATAGGAATGGTATATCGGGTACTGAATCGCCCTAAATTATTAAAGGTTTCATTAGAATTGGCGCTAACTAAAAAGGCATTATCAGTAAAACTTTCCGGAATAATAGTGCTTTTGCTATATAAAAGAGAACTGCTTTGATTTAGGGCCTGAAAATCGTAACGAAGAGACTGATTATACTTTCTGAGTGGAGCTATATATCCGATGAGTCCATAATAAGCCGCCCAACGATCTCTGATTTCCAGCAAAGCCTGATTACCATCACTAAAAGTTATAAGCACGTCCTGATCGTTTAGGGCTTTGTCAAGAAAAGCAAAAATAGAGATTCCTGACGAAGGCTGAATATCTCTGCGCTGTGTAAGAAGGTTCCATGTAAATTGTGAAAATCCTCCGGCTTTAAACTGAGTTTCAAAATCCGAAATAGGTTTAGGGCTTAGATCGAAATAACGAAACTGTTCAGCAGTAATTCGTGGGGAAACATAAAGTGACTTTCCTCTCGTTGTTCCATTAAAAGTAAAGTTCATGGGGATGCTTAAATCAAAACCACGTTCTTGTTCCATTACAGAATATCTGTTATTGCTACCGAAGTCTAAAACCCCGAACGAAGGGTCGCTATATGAGCGAATCTTAAAGCCGGGCCAGAAAGTTTTATTGGTATAAGAAAGGTCATACCAAAGCCTGTTTTGGATACCTGAAATTTCTGCGGAGTAACTTTGACTGCTTAATGCGTCGATACTTTGAAGATTTACACCAACCTGTGTTGCTCCTGAATTTTCTCTTAAAACAGGGATGACCGCCCTGGGCTTAAGCCAACTAAGATCATTGCCGTACTTTTCGATATTCCAGGAATCAGTTTCTATTTCAGACCCAAGTAATGAACGAGTAAGCTTCTCCTCAAGCGTGTTTCCGGTTAATAGGTCGTCTCTAGGAACACGGTTGTTATAAAAATCATCCTGATGGAGAATAGCGACTTTTTGCTCCTGGTTTTGCTGAACAACATACGCGATAGAAGTCGCATCAGGCGAATAAGACGCTTCAAAAGCATTAAAAATGGAGTTCGTTTTTTGGAGAATATCCCCATTTGAAAGATTAAGCTCATAAACATTCATGGCAGAAGATCTATCAGCAGTAAACAATAATTTTTGTTCTGTTGGGTGCCAATCCAGATCAAAAATAGAAGCGTCTTTAAAAGCCACTCTAGGCGCTTGCAATATATCCTGAGCAATAGTTTGTGGAGTGGTGATCCATAAGGCCTGAACGCCACGCCTGTTAACGATCAGTGCTAATTGATCCGGCGAAGAAGGATTAGCTTTTATTGAAACAGGGACGGCTCCGTCGAATCGGGCAAGGATAGACTTGTCTCCACTTCCATTAATTGAAATTACATTTGCTCCGGCACTTTCTGTCTGCAATGCGATGATATTGCCCCCGGAAATAGTGGGGCTATAAACACGATCTCCTTTGGTTATCTCAAATTGCTTATTAGAATCGAGATCAAATCTTTTGAGTTCAGATTTGTAAGTAGAAGAGTACAATAGGTCCGCATCGTACTCCGCGAACAAGATTGAGTTAGCAGCGCGGTCATAATGGATGTTATAGTCAGATACAGTAAAAATTTCTGCTAAACGGTGAGTTTTTTTCGTAGTCAGATCATAACTGTAAAAACCTCTGGGTCCGTTATATTGTGAACTGTAAAAAACAATTTCAAAATCTGAAGTCCAAATAGGTTTGCGCTGTGTAACGCCGTTGTAAGGAGAGCCAATAATAAACTCACTATCCGATGTTGAATTTCCAATTTGATCCTGACGTTCTGCTTCCGATGTTTTTTTGTCAATCAGGTATTCTTCAAATAAAGCTTTAGGCCATTTTCCTGTTACTTGTTTTAAGGCAAATCCGTATCCAAGAAAGAAATATTTATTATGGAACCGGATGGCCTCTTTAGAAACATCTTGTCCGTAGTTGAGGTGTAGCCACTGAGTAAAAGTAGAACCAGAAATGTAATGCCGATTGTATGGAAGTGAATAGCGAGAAACGGAGAAAGTTTGCCCGGCGCTCCACGGGTCGTTGCTGCTAACACGAGCATTAAATTGATTATTGAAGAAAGAGTAGTTTTTACGGCCGCCATTATCGGCTACGTTTTCTGATTCGTGAAGAACAGCAAGTCCTTCATGAACACCAACCTGGGGAAAGAAATTGAAACTTCTGGCAAAATCCGGAGAAAAGATACCGTAAAGCCAGGGGATAGAGTAAGGAACTACTAAGCTACCGTGAGTGGCGTGTAAAAGTTCATGAGGCAAAACTGCTTCCAACCAATCTCCTGACCTTGGGTTAATACTCTTTCCTTTGAAGGGGGCAGCATCAAATTCAGACCGAAAATTATTTGGAGTCACAAAACCATTTGAAAGATCATTGTAATTCGAAATAATTACGGGAAAATTATTCAATCTGCCTCCGGAAAGCTCAACGGCTTTTAGGTATTGATTTTCGAGTATAGTAGCTGATCGGAAAGCTAGAGAGTCTTCGGTTTTAGGAAAAATTATACGAAAATGTTCTGTCTTTATTTGCTGCCAATCGAGCCCGGATGGCCTGTGAACGGGGAAATAAAAGTTTTCTACAGTGGTTTGAGCAAAAGAAAGATCAATTGCCAAAAAAGAAAGAAAAAAAGAAAGAAATAATGTTCTATACATATTTATTGACCGGAAATTATATAACCTGGAAGATATTCATAGATAGCCCAAAAATGGGAAAAAGCACCCCCTAATACAAACAGATGCCAAATTTCATGAAAGCCAAAAACACGTGGAAAAGGGTCGGGTTTCTTAACGCCATAAATGATAGCGCCGATGGTATAAAAGAGACCGCCTATTGCCACCCAGTACGAAAACATATGTGGTAGATGGTCCCAAAGCTTTGGAAAAATTATTACTGCTATCCATCCCATCAGCAAATATAAAACAGTAGAAAACCATCGCGGGGCAGACATCCAAAAAACTTTTTTAATGATCCCGATAAGAGCAAAAGACCAAATCCCAATGAGCATCCAAAGCCGCCAGCTTCCATCCAGCACTATGGTACAAATGGGAGTATAGGTTCCGGCAATTACTAAATATATCATTATGTGATCGATCATTCGGAATCGTTCTTCGGTTTCACTAGACACATTTACAGCATGATAAACAGCACTGGAAGCAAACATTAGAAAAACAGTTATCCCATAAACAATGAATGCTATTCGGGAAGCACCGGGATCATTAGATGAATTGACGATAAGATAGATCAGTAAAACAAGAGAGCCGAGAGCACCAACCAAATGGGAATAAGCATTGAAGGGTTCTCTTATCGGGTAAATAAATTTAGACAAAGGTGTTCTCCGTTATTAAAGAAAAAATTTAGAATAGGCGTAAAAAAGAGCGAAACCGGATAAAAATATAATACCATTCCAGCTCAGAATTTGTAACCATTTTGGAGGTCGATGTTCATCAGGGAAATGTTTAGACATAACCAACCTGTAATTGATAAAAGCAAGAACTGGTGCTGTAAGGAATGAAAGCGTTGTAGCAAGATCAACCATAAACGTGAAACGGTTGCCGGCAAAGTAAAGTACAATTAGTGATATAGCGGAGATTGAAATTATAAAATACCTGTAGCCTTTTTTGGAATCAGCTTTAAAACCGGAAGATATGTTCGAGAGTATTTGTCTTGAAACACGAGGATAAGCGTCAGTAACAGTAAGAGTTGTGCTAAACATGGTGGTAAAAGCACAAATAATGATAATAATGTAAGCCCAGTCACCTAAAGTAGATGTATAAATATTTACAAGCTGTTTGGAAAAAGCGCCACCATTTTCAGCGAAAACCTCACCGCTCCCAAACATAATCAAAGCACCAAGAGTTAAGAAACATAAAGCTAAAAACCCAGCACCAATGTACCCGATATTAAAATCAGTTAGAGAATCTTTTAAACTGGGTTGCTTCCCGGTTTGTTTGATGCGCTCTAATGACCAAATAGAATGCCAAGCGGCTCCATCAATAGGAATTGGCATCCATCCCATTAAGGCGATCAGAAAAGCGATACCTGAACCTGTCCAGACATTAGGAGCAGAAGGTTTAGGCGAGCCACCGGTATTAAAAAAAGCAACAACAATGGCAATAATTGTTGAAACGGTAAGAACCACCATAATCAGTTTAATTGCTCCGTCAAGTGCAGAATATTGACCAGCACCAAGGATAAGTATGCAAATTCCCAATATAATGGCGCTCCAAATTATAGGGCTTAAAACAATACCGGTTAATTCAGCGGCTAAGCTGGCGGTTACAATTGTAACCGCTGCCTGAACGGTGAACATAGTTCCAATTGTGAAAATAACGAAGATCCAAAAAGCCCAGGAGCCTAGTTTTTTATACCCTTCAATCATACTTTCTTTAGCAACTATTGCATAACGCGGGCCATATTCTAAAAAAGGATACTTGAAAATATTAGCTAAAATAACAGCCCAAACAAGGGCAAAGCCATATTCGGCACCGGCTCTGGTTGATTGTACAAGGTGGGAAACGCCAACAGCAGCTGCTGCCATAATTAATCCCGGACCAAGCGCGTACTTTAATGTAGAAAATCGAGAAGAACTTTCTGTAGCCATAATATTGATTAGTGAAACATTAAACTTTGTGAGAGTACAAATTTTTCTTTCCATCTGTAAGTCGTAAAATGCGGATGTGAAAAAAAATGTACATATCTGCTTTTGGCTTTGCTCACTATTTCTCTTTAGCTGTGCAAATGAAATGGATGAAAGGGCAATATCTTTCATTGATACAAAGCCCTATCAAAATGTGCCATTTACCATGCTTGAAACAACAAACAATGCTTTAGATATATCAGAGATACTCACTAAGGAATATCAGGAACAATTTGATAGTTTAAAACAAACTAAATCGATAGAAAGAACCAAAACATATTGGTTTAAAGCAGATCTGAGCCAAATAGATTTTGAGGGCAAAAAATGGGTTATAAGAACAGGCGGATATGCGCTTAATAATCTATATATAGATCAAAATGAAGATATAAAAGTATCAAGAGCAGGTAGCTTTGACCCTGTAACTAAAGAGCTGGAACTGATTATATGGCGATATCATACTATAAGAGCCGAAAACCTGATAGAAGGAAAGTATGTGTATTTAGAATTAAGAGAGAACTACTTTCCTGCACAGATCTATACACAACAAATTCTGGCGATCTCTGAATCTGACTTTAAAACAAATTCAATCATCAGATTTGTTGGAGATGCAGAATACAATTTCAGAGCAGTATTCTTTCTTGGTGGAATAGCCTTTTTGCTGATCTATACATTTGGGATCTCTTTTATTTATAAGGACAGGTTATATTTATTGTACGGAGCGTATCTTCTCTTTCTGCTGATGTACCTGGGAGTAAAAATGTACCCGGCACAATCAACTGTGCTTTTTGGTTCGTTTCCAATTTTTAATCATGCATGGAACGAGGTTACCCAGATCCTTCTTAATTATTGGTACGTTCGTTTTGTAAGAAAATTTTTGGACGCAAAGAACCTCTATCCGCTAATAGATAAAGCGGGCAAGATTATAGAATGGATAATTTTAGGGTTTGTGACAGCGGTACTTATCAGCATTTTCTCGAACCCCCTAAGCACGTCTCTTTATATAATAGTTACTACTGAAAGATTGATGATGATCGCTTTTGCTGTAGTCACAAATCTCTACATAATATTAAATCTTAAAGACAGGAGAGGATTATATATTGTAGCAGGTTCAACAATGCTTTTAACGGGAAGTGTAACAGCACTGGTTTTGGGTGATATTCAGTATTTCATGATCGGGGTAATAATAGAGATATTCATTTTCGGTATGGGGCTTGGGATTTTAATGAAGCGAAGAGAAGATGAGAGATCAGTATTAAATAAAGAAATGGAAAAAGTGAAGATGAGAGCTCTTCAAACTCAAATGAACCCTCATTTTATTTTCAACTCTCTGAACTCCATTCGGTCATATATGATAAAGAATGAGACCAAAGAGGCTTCTGGATACCTGTCAAAATTTTCAAGACTTATAAGGCAGATATTAGAATATTCGACAGAAGAGTTTATTACTCTAAAAGAGGAGTTGCAGGTACTAAGTTTATATGTTCAAATAGAACAATTGCGATTCAGGGATGAATTTGGTTTTATTATTAAAGTAGATGAAAGTTTGAATGACGAGGAATTGATAGTGCCACCGTTAATTGTACAGCCGTTTTTAGAGAATGCAATTTGGCATGGGTTAATGCAAAAGCAGGGCGAGAAGAAAATAGAGCTCTTCGTTGAAGACGCAGGCAATAAGCTGAAGATAGTACTTCGGGATAATGGTATTGGAAGAGACGAGGCAAGTAGAAATAACGTAGGGAAGCAGAAGGAAAATCGCTCTATGGCAATAGACCTTACCCGCCAAAGAATTGAAATGCTTGAAGAAAAAGACAAAAAAGGAGATAAAGTAACAATTATAGACCTTTACGATGATTCCAGAGCTCCGAAAGGGACGGAAGTTAGGTTGCTAATTCCTAAGATTCAAAAGAGAGTAAAATGAAACTAAAAGTAGCAATAGTAGACGACGAGAAACACTGTATAGAAACATTGAAGTATGATCTTGAGGAATCTTACTCGGATAAAGTAGAGGTTTTATTCGAATGCAATAATAGTGTTGAATGTGTAGAGAATTTGAGATCAATAAAACCAGATGTACTATTTATTGATATTGAAATGCCGGGGTTAAATGGTTTTGAACTAATTAAAGTTATAAAGCCCAAGGAAACAAAAGTGGTTTTTACTACAGCTCATGCACGCCATGCAGTTGAAGCAATTAATTTTAAGCCAGAGGCTTATTTACTAAAACCAATAGAACTAGAAGAACTTGGGAAAGTTGTAGATTCTCTTTACCAAGATAAAAAACCATCAATGGAGATTGGAATTTCAGATAAACTCGCTATTTCAACAACAGAAGATATTGAACTGGTAAAGCACTCGGAGATAGTTTATGCCAAGGCCAGTAATAATTATACCGAGGTTATTCTTGAAAATGGTGCTTCAAAATTAATAAGCAAAACCCTGAAATTTGTTTCCGCTCAATTGCCCGAAAGTTCATTTTACAGAGTCCATAAAAGTTATTTGATAAACCTAAATCATATCAATAAGTACAGAAAAGCGGATGGCGGCACTTTGATAATGAGTAACAGTGCTGAAATTCCAGTATCAGGTGAAAAGAAAGAAGATCTGCTTATACTCATTCAAAGGTAAGTTTAACTAACTGTTTGCTTAACCTGACTAAGAAACCCTTCATTTCTGCCTTTCTATGATGATATTTGACCAGGGATTTATGGAAACATTATATACCACAAGATGTCCTAGTCCTCAATTCCCACTGGTTTTGATTAAACTCTACCAAAATTGAGGAACTACAGCGCAATAATTGTTTGACCGCAGTTATTGCGCTTTTTTGTTTATGCGCTTTTTTGTTTATGCGCTTTTTTCAGCATTTTTCATATAGTAAAGCTACTATACAGGATTACTAAAATAATTAACAACTACACATCTATGAAAAAGGCATTTCTATTAAGCATAGCACTTTTATTTGGGATAAGTGCTGGTGCACAAGTTACACTTGATTACTATTTACCAAAAGGAATTAAGTACGATTCTAAAATACCTACACCTAAATCTGTTTTGGGGACGGAAGTTGGAGAGTGGCACGTAAGGCACGACCAGCTTGTAAATTATATGTATGCAGTTGCAGAAGCATCTGACAGAGTAACGATAAGTGAGTATGCAAGAACATACGAAGGAAGACCTCTTTTAATGCTTACAATTACCTCTCCTGAGAATCATAATAATATAGAGGAATTAAAAAGAGAGCATGTTCAATTAACGGATGCCTCAAGCTCTGGCAATTTAGACATTACGAATATGCCCGCTGTAATTACCTTAAGTTATAGTGTGCATGGAAATGAGCCCAGCGGATCTAACTCATCGTTGTTAACGGTATATCATTTAGCGGCAGCTCAGGGTAAAGAAATAGAGGATGTTTTAAAGAACACCATAATTTTAGTTGATCCAAGTATTAACCCAGATGGACTAAGCAGGTTTGCACAATGGGCGAATCAGCATAAAAGTTTGAATAATTTAGTAACAGATCCTGCAAGCAGAGAATATAATGAAGTTTGGCCGGGAGGAAGAACCAACCACTACTGGTTTGATCTTAATCGTGATTGGTTGTTAGTACAACATCCGGAAAGCAAAGGAAGAATTGCAAAGTTTCATGAATGGAAACCAAATATCCTTACGGATCATCATGAGATGGGAACAAATTCCACCTTCTTTTTTCAGCCGGGGATACCATCAAGAACGCACCCTTTAACTCCTGAAAGAAACCAGAGATTAACAGCAAGTATTGCAGAGTATCATGCAGAAGAGCTAGATAAGATACAGTCATTATATTACTCAAAAGAAAGCTTCGATGATTTTTATTATGGAAAAGGATCCACATATCCGGATGTAAACGGATCGATTGGTATTCTTTTTGAACAGGCAAGCTCAAGAGGCCATGCACAAGAGAGCATTCATGGAGTGGTAAAGTTTCCGTTTACAATTCGGAACCAATTTACAGCATCACTTTCCACGATTAAAGCTACACAGGCAATGCGGGAAGAGCTGCTAACCTACATGAGAGATTTTTATAAGGAAAAAGCAGAAGCGAGCAGAGCGGCCTCAATAAAAGCATATGTTTTCGGTGAAGAATCAGATCAAGCAAGAACTTTTCACCTTGCTGAAATGCTAAGCAGGCATCAGGTAAAAGTGTACGAGTTGAAAAATGATCTCAATTCAGGAGGAGAAACCTTCAAGGCAGGGAAAGCTTTTGTTGTGCCAACAAATCAGCAACAGTACCAATTAATAACAGCGGTATTTGAAAGAAGGACAGAATTTACGGACAGTTTGTTTTATGATGTTTCTTCATGGACAATGCCATACGCTTTCAATCTTCCGTTTTCTGAGTTAGGAAACAGAGATTTTAATTCAAACATGTTGGGAACACAGTTTGATGGAAAAATGAAAGAAAACGGCTCGGTTATAGGAGGAAAAAGCAACTATGCTTATGTATTTGAATGGGATGAGTATTATGCGCCAAAAGCGGTATACAAGTTACTTTCAAATGGAGTGCGCGCCAAGGTTGCCTCTCAGCCATTTACATCAGTGACAACCCAAGGAGCAAAAAAGTTTGATTACGGAACCATTATGGTACCAATGGGAGTTCAGGATGATCAAAATCAAACTCACAAATTAATTCAGGAAGTAGCCAAAGAAAACGGGTTAACTATTTATTCTGTAAAAACAGGACTAACACCGCAAGGAATGGATCTTGGAAGTAATAATTTTGAGAATCTTGTTGAGCCAAAGGTTGCGATGATTGGAGGAAGCGGGACCAACTCTTACGAAATTGGAGAAGCATGGCATTTAATGGACCAAAGATACCACATGCCTCTGAGTATTGTACAACAAGACGATATTCGAGGGTCTGAACTAAAGCGATATAACGTACTCATAATTTCAGGGTACGGATACAGTGATCTTTCAACTAATGATGTGGATGAGATCAAAAGATGGGTTAGTAATGGGGGAACATTAATTGCGTACAAATACGGAATTGGCTGGGCAAAACAACACGGGCTGGCAAAAGTAGAGTATGCTACTCGGGACAACGGAAACGAGGACGAGGAAGTGAAAACAAGACCATATGTGAACCAAAGCAATGATTCCGGAGCAGGAGTTATTGGGGGCGCGATCTTTCACACGAAAATAGACTTAACTCATCCGATGGGCTATGGATTTAATGATGAAGATCTTACAGTTTTCAGAAACAGCACACAGTTTCTACAAAAAGGAAAAAATCCTTATTCTAATCCGGTTGTATATACCGACTCACCTCTTGCAAGTGGTTATGTTTCAGATGAAAACTTGGAAAGGCTCAAAAACACAGCTGCAGTTGTAATCAGTAGATATGGCGGAGGAAAGGTTATAACAATGACGGATAATCCAAACTTCAGGGCTTTTTGGTATGGAACAAATAAGCTTTTCGCCAATGCGATATTCTTTGGACATACAATTAGCGGAAGTACAGCAAATTAAGTGAGCATTTCTTTTGATATTGATGAAGCTATTTCAATTTTAGAAAGAACCCCGAAAGTATTGTCAGCATTGCTTTCGGGGCTTTCTAAAGAATGGCTTTACAATAACGAGGGAGGTTCTACTTGGAGCCCTCATCAGGTTTTAGGGCACTTGGTATATGGCGAAGAAACGGACTGGTTACCAAGAACAAAGATCATTCTTGAATTCGATGCCACAAAAGAATTCGAGCCCTACGACCGATTTGCACAGGACAGACTTTACGCCGATAAAAACTCCGAAGAGTTATTGAGTTTGTTTGCAAAAAGAAAAGCACAAAATCTGGAAGAGTTAAAAGGAATGAGCCTTTCTTCCGATGACCTTATGAGAAAAGGAAAACATCCGGAATTCGGTGAAATAACTTTAAAAGAAATGCTTTCAGCATGGGTTGTTCACGATTTAGGTCACATAGTGCAGATAAACAGAACACTAGCCAAGAATTTCAAAGAAGAGATTGGTCCATGGGCAAAGTATCTTACGGTTGTCAGATCAAAACCGGCACCGGAAGAAGAATAAAGCCATTACTCTTCTCTTGGCGGCATTCCCAAAAGATGTCTGAAATCGAATTTACCGCCCATGGTTTTAAGATTATTAATGAGCATTATTGCGCGATCGATCTTTAACTGGCTGCTTTTTACTGAGCCAACATAATGGATGATATATCTTTTCTTTCCGTCGCTCAAAGCTTCAAACAGCCTTGCACCTTCAGACTCTTGTTCAAGCAATGCCTCAAGCTCCTCCGGCATTTTCATCCCATATTTAGAATGATCGTGTCTGAGGTCCAGTGTAACTTCATCCTCTAAAGCGGCGCCAAACTTCTTAAGTCTTTTTTTGTTTATAGAGATATATCCTTGCCCCTCACCAAAGGCAACCAATCCACAATGAAACTCCTCAAATCCATTTACAGAACAAAGGAGCCTTGTTCCTAGCCCGCCCATCTCATCGACCATATCTTTTGGAATAACTACAACCGTCATCTTTAGTTTTTCTAGAAGAACAACAGAGGTTTTCAAATGGAAAGTGTTCATGCGCAATGAGTTAGAAAAAGAAACTATTTAGCCTAAGGATAGTGTATAAGGTTGAAAACTAATTAAAAAAGAAACAAATGAAAGGGTTAAAGATAGCCGGAATCATCTTGGTAACTATTATTTCAGTAATAATAATTATAGGGATGACAATAGACGGTATAGTTGAGTCAGGAATAGAGGAATCAGGAAGTAACGTTTTAAAAACGGAAGTAGAAGTTGAGGATATTGATATTTCGTTATTAGGGAGTTCCGCTGATATGGACGGATTTACAATTTATAATCCAGAGGGGTTTTCTGAAAAGGTCGCGATTTCTTTAAAAGGGATTGAAATAGACCTGAATGTTCAGAGTTTATTAACAGATCAAATTATAGTAAATAGGATTCATGTAAAGAACCCTGAGATTTTATTCGAACAGAAAGGGGTAAAAGTAAATCTAAGAGAACTTAGTGCTAATTTGGAGTCTTCTCCCGATGATAGGTCTGAAAAAACAATAGTAATCAAAGAATTTATCTTGGACGAAGGAAAAGTGCTGATATCTTCAGAAATTGAAAAAGAAAGAAAAGCAGATGTAACCATAGATAAAATTATTCTCAAGGATATAGGAGAATCGGACTCTGAAGCCTTGGAGGATGCGATGAAACAAGTTTTTGAACCAATAATCAGAAACGCAATATCTGAAGCTGTAAAGTCGGGTCTGCTTAACCAAATTGAAGAAAAAGCCAAAGAATTAATCGGCTTTTAATGAGTCTAGTCATTTTTGACTTTTTTGTAAGAACTCTCAATCTCTGAAAGCTTATCAGAAATAAACTCTTTTGATAACCAACGGCCGGCAACCATTACACCCGAGTTATTTTTAAGGCTCGAGAGGTCTTGTAACGGGTTGCTGTCAAGCAGGATTAAGTCTGCTCTTTTCCCAATTTCAATAGTTCCAAATTCATCTTTGGATGCAAAATATTCTCCTACATTTCGTGTTCCTGTTACCAATATTTCATAAGGAGACATTCCGGAAGCGGACATTTTAGAGAACTCTCTGTGAATAGAAAAACCAGGAACGCTATATAGTTGCGGAGCATCCGTTCCCAACAGAATTCTTACTCCATATTTATTCATTTCGGAAAGAAGCCGAAGTCTTAATGTGACATGTTCTTTAGCGTCTTTCGGATTAAAATTGGGGTTACTAAGTAACCGGTCTGTCCAGGCGTTATAACCTGAAACCAGATTTTCAGGAATATATTTGAGTTCATCATATTTTTTCAAAGATTCATAATCAGCGGCACCCAATATTGTTTCCCACAAAGCAAGAGTCGGCACCACCCAAACATTGTTATCTTTAGTGAGCGCAAGCAATTCATGAATCTTTTGATCTAGTTCTTTTCCGGAATAGTTATCTAAAAAAGAAACATAGCCGTCCATATGATCAATAGTTTCCTGCCCCATTTCAATTGCGTGAATGATCCCAACATCAGAGGGAATGTGGCCACCAAATGTAATATCATTTTCATTTGCAGTTTGAGCCATTGCATCGTATTCATCTAACGTAAGCCCCGGATGAATTTTAAGAAGGTCCCAACCCTCTTCTTTCTGCTCAATAACTTTTTTTGAAGCCTCTTCTGCAGAATTTATTGAGTTTCCATTGAAACTAGGTCCCGCTAAATACAAGGTTGGTCCTATTAACTCCTTAGAAGCTACTTTCTCTTTCAAGCTTAATTGATTAGCCCATCCCAACATGCCTCTTACTGTTGTTACTCCGGCAGCTGTATATAAGAACAAAGTGTTTTCGACATATTCCCTGGTCATATATCTGGGAGCATTTGAAGGAGGGTCGGTGGGAGGAACGTGCCCATGCATTTCAGCTAGCCCGGGCATTAAAAATTTACCGGTTCCATCTATTAAAGTAGCCTCATCATCAAACTCAATGCTTTCAAAAGGAACAATATGAGAAATTTCATCATTGGATATAACTACGGTCTGGTTTTCTAAAACCATATTGCCAGTCATAGGAATTACAGAAACATTTGTGAAAGCAATTACTTTTCCGGAAACCCTATCTTTTGAAACAGAAGAATTTTGAGCCCGAAATACGATATAAGTAATTACAAATAATGTAATTATGATGGCGGGTAAAGTTAGGCGCTTCATAAATTGTTAGTTATTTAATACAGTAATAAGAACAGGTTTGTGTAAACTTAAAACAAATATTACCTGTTAATTTGATGAATTTTTACCGGAGTGAAAACTTGTAATTAAGTCTTAAATGAAATTAAAGCTTTAAAAGCTTGGATTTTGGAGATCTCAGTTTTTCTATAACTAATTTTTGAAATTTCACCCATTTCCACGGCACCTTTATAAAAGAGAAATGTTCCGATAGCCATAATAGAATGACTGATATCAAGGTGGTTGAACCAAGGGCTTATAGAAATTTTTGAAGTATAGAAAAAAGCAGCAAGTGAAGTAAAAATAACAGAGCGGCAAATAATTTTAGCTCCGTTATTTCCGGTTTTCCAGAAAGCATAAAAACATAAAGGGAAAACGATCAAAGCAAGTCCGTAGGCAGAATGAACCTGAACATAGAAAAAATTTAGAGTCACAAAGGAAAGAGCTGCAAAAATAGAAAGTTCAATTACATTTGCTACACCTAATATGCGAGAGGTTTTGCCGGACACTATTGGTGAAAGAAAAGAAATAATGCCACGCTCAAGTGCGGAAACGGCTAGCATACTTAAGAGCCAACCGGGTAATTTCCAACTTAACCCTAAAGCATATTGAAAGGCATGTCCTGTAATACCGCCGAAGAAAGTAGCAATAGCCATAATTAGAAAATACAACCGAAAATATTGGTGGGATGGACCTTTGTGATCAAGTTTTCGGAGTTTTATATATGCGTAAACACAAACCGAAGTAACTAAAAGGTCAGTTAAAGTTACAACGGGTTCCATTATCAGAACCCCAAAAATTTCTATGGAAGGCTGCCCGCTTGGCGATGTCATATCAAATGTTTGTTAGAAGAATATGACTTAAGCAATAGAATGTACACAGAATAGAAAACATTGATTGAGATCACTTCGTCCTTTTTCCTGGGGTATATGTTTCTTCAGCCCTTGCCTCAACATCTTCACGATAAAAGGCGACATCTTTGAAGTTTACATTAATATAAGGCTTGGCCTGATCAAAGAAATGAGGAGAATCAGGATCACCACTTTGTCCTCCGGCGAGAATGCTTTTTGCTTTTAACTTATCCCCGAATTCAACAACGGCCACGAAACTATTTCCAGAGGTTCCATAAATCTTTTTGGTATCGTAGGTTCGAGCCCCGAAAGAAGCTAATGCTCCCCATCTGCCCGAAGCGAGCCCAACGGGTAAACTAGGTTTACTATCATCGAAATGGGGTTCAATACTTCCGTCTAGTCTTTGGAGCCTGTTTACTTCTCCCCAGGCTGTATTCCAGCTTCCAAAATCTTCGTCAAGCTGATCTAAAGTGGTTTTCAGAATTTCTAACCGTTCTTTATAAGGAGCTTTTGTTCCGTAGTAAGAAAACCGTTCCATGAAATTCAATCCATCAGGAGCCTCACCGCTTCTCATATAATTGATTCCATAAAAATGAGCGATTGTCATAGCAACGGATTCAGTATTGGTAGTGAAGTCCCAATTTCTAAGAATTTCAATGGATTCTTTAGGAACTCCGTATTTATTGTTAGAACCATCATAAGCCCGAACAACGCCCGGAATCAATTCTTCAAAAGCAGGAACTCTGGGTGAGTAAGCCAGATCGATCAATCCATCTAATGTCAGGCTCTCTGCTTCTGATAAAAGATCTTGCGCATGAACACCGCGAAAGTTCTCAGAAATTCTGGACATGTAATTCGGATAATGTTCTTTCTTCGGGCTGAATTCTGCCGCCGCTGTGAAAGGTGTGGAATTCGCATTTTGGATCCAGCCATTACCGGGATTAAGCAAAGTGATTGCTTCGTCTACCGGATGAAGTCCCTGCCAATCGGTTGCAGGATCGCTTCCGTCTACAGGCTGTGTATAATCGAATTGCGTGTCTCTGATCGGGATAAAATTTCCGTGGTAGTACGCGATATTTCCTTCTGAATCAGCAAAAACAGTGTTGTTAGATGAATTAGTTTTGATCTCCATCATCTCGTTGAATTCAGCATGATTCATTTTCTTTGTTCTGGTATAAGATTGCTCCAGTGCTTTCACCGGCTCCCACATCATTGCTGTTGCCACCCACTGATCGTCTATCATATGAGTGATAGGTCCGTGATGAGTTCGATATGTTGGAAAGGTTTTCTCTTTCAGCTCACTCCCATCTTTGTACTTAAGGGTCACTTCATTTGTTTGTACTTCTCTCCACTCTTCTCCATACTTGTACATAAGCTTACCATCTTGCTCTTCTATGGTTTGCAAAAATTCATCGATCACATCCGTATAGGTCGAAGTATGCATCCAACCGGTATTTTCATTAAAACCCTGGTAGATAAAAAACTGTCCCCAGGTTACCGCACCGTATGCGTTCAAACCTTCTTCACTAACCGCATGAACTTCTCCACGGAAATAAAAAGATGTATGTGGATTTATTAGCAACATGGCACTACCTGATTCTGTGAGGTCTCCGGAAATTGCAATTCCGTTCGATCCTTTTGGTTCTTCATATGGATCAACAACAGTTAAACCGTTTCCGAATTCATTCAATGAAAGTGAAGCTTTGTCTTCATAGAACGCCTGAATTCTTCGCGTAGAAACTCGTTCTATATCACCACCAATTGAGCCCTCGCTGAAATACATCGGCATCCAGGGTTCAAACTTTTCAAGTAACATCGGCTCCACTTCAGGATGCGTTGCCAGATAATAATTTAATCCATCAGCCCAGGCATCGCACAATTCTTTAAGCCAATCCGGAGCGTTATTATAATTTTGAATAGCTTCTTCTTTGGTCATGAATAATCGAGCACGAAGATCGCTGTATAGAGCATCTTCACCTTCTACTTCTGCAAGACGACCGATAGCCCACACGTAGTTTCTTTCAATTCGGGGGAAATCATCTTCTGCCTGAGCATACATCAATCCAAAAACGGCATCAGCATCTGTTTTGCCATACACATGTGGAACCCCAAAATCGTCACGTATTATGGTGATGTTATCCGCTTGTTGTTTCAGACGGTTTAACTCAGGATCACATGCTCCAAAAACAAACAAAAGAGCAAATACAGAAAGGAAAAGCTTTTTCATGGCAAAATTTAGTTAGTTATTTCTATGAAAGTAGTCAGAGCCGTGTAAAATAAAAAATGGACCAGGATTAATAAGGATTAGAGGATTCTCAGGATTACTTTTCGAGGTTATTAATCAGCTAAAAGTTCAGTACCAAAATCCTGCTAATCAAGAAAATCCTGACTTAATCCTGGTATCTCGCTTGATTATTAAACAACCGCTTGAATTGCAGACTTTTTGCCCCAAAATTTATAAGCAAACCAGATTCAACATTATAAGCTTCGAGATAATTTTTGGCTTGATTAAGGTGCACATCTTCAAGTTCTATTACTGCTTTCAATTCAACCATAATTTAGTTCTCTATCAGAAAATCGACTCTTCTTGTACCAACCTGAACTCCTTCATACATAATTGGCATTGTAAACTCTCTGGTAAAAGTAAGACTAGTTTTGTTGAGTTCTATCTCCAGACATCTTTGATAAATGCTTTCTTGGAAGCCATTTCCCAAAGAGCTATGAACCTTCATCGCACAGCCAATAATTTGGTGAGTGATTTCTTTATGCTTCATTTTTACCAGGATTGTTAAGGATTTACTGGAGATGAACAGGATTACACCAGTTCATTGCAAGCTAAACAATACCAAATAAGTAAATCATGCCAATCTTGAAAATCAATTAGAATCCTGCTTGAACTCTACCACAACATCATCTTCATGCAGAAAACACTTCCGCCACTTTTTAGATATTCTGAAGTACTAAACTCATGAACTTTAAATCCATGGTCACGTAGATTTTGATTTACGTCAGTACAACCTTGCTGAATGAACACATTCTTGCCGTCCGGGCTGGTAGCGTTACATGCAAAAAGCTCTTCGGCTTCGTACTTTGAGGCCTCGATTACATTCTCGAACAATGCATGGATAAGATCAAGGCCGTCTTTGTTAAATGCCTTTGGATAGATCAGTGCAGTTTTTTCATCTAGTATGCACAAACAAGTATCTAAGTGATAGAAGCTTTCATTTAATAATTCGAGCTTAATAACGGGGACGTCATATATATCTGAGATAAGAGCGTATACCTCTTCAGAAGAACGGAATCCGTAGCCACCCCAAATTAATCCTCGTTTATAATGCCAAAGAGCGTCTCCCATGCCTTCAAAATCATCAAACTTTTCTTCGTCTAAGTGAAAAACCTCATAACTGCTTTCTTCATAGACTTTTTGGATATGAGGAACTTCACCTTTTCTCTCATTGGCATGCATTACGCTCATTAACACTTTTTTATTACCGTTTGCATCAATAAAGGGTAGACTTTGGTTGGCACAAAAAACCATATCCGGGAATCCCCTCACTCCATCCAGCACATGTGTTTCTAAACCGAGTTCTTCATAGGCATTTTTAAGGTGCTCCCACTCATCAAGGGCTGCCATTTTATCAATATCACCAATATTTCCTTTCATGTGAGGATTGATAATATATTCTACATCAAAATGGGTTGGTTTAACTAGCAAAACCTTTCTAGGTGCCGGCATAGGCTTCAGGTCTGATAGGTTAAAATCCAATTCACTAACTTTTGATATAACTTTTTTCATGTTGATTATTTTAAAATTTGGCAGGGCATCAAAGATCACAAAAAACTAGTATCGGAACAAATTTCCCGGAGTTTAATTGTTAATGAAAACCAGTAACAATTCCCTATTTTCCAATAAATAAAATTTCGTTATTTCTATGTCTACAAAGAATTTGGTAATTGCCTTCGGTGGTGTTTCACCCGAGCATGAGGTTTCTGTTTTATCAGCAATGCAAGCTATTTCCAGCATGCAAGGGTCTGGTTACAATTTGGTTCCACTTTATATCACGAAATCAGGTAAATGGTTAACTGGAGAGACATTACTTGATCTGGAAAATTATAAAGATCTTTCTAAGCTTGAAGAGGTTGCGATTAGATGCGCTTTTGTAAAAGATGAAATTGGGCGAACACATTTAAAACAACAAGATTCTTCAGGGTTATTCTCTAAGCCAAAATCATTTGCTGTGTACGCAGTTGTATGTGCCTTTCACGGAAGTGGCGGAGAAAATGGATCATTTCAAGGAATCTGTGATTTTTATAACGTTCCTTACACTGGAAGTGACGTGTTGTCATCATCTTTGGGGATGAACAAAGTAAAAGCAAAACAGATATGTGTAGCTAATAACATTCCTGTAACAGACAGTTTGGATTTCTATGAGTCAAATTGGGAAACCGATCAGGCTACCATTCTCAAAGAAGCCGAAATGATAGGATACCCCTTAATTGTAAAGCCATGCAGTTTGGGAAGCAGTATAGGAGTTGCAAAAGCAAACTCTAAAGAAGAATTAATAGACTCTATTGAAATGGCTTTTAGGTACGATGCTCATTTATTGGTAGAGGAAGCTGTAAACCCGCTAATGGAAATAAATTGTTCTGTTTTAGGCACAGCGGAGGAATGTAGAGCAAGTGTTTGTGAGAAGCCCGTAGGGTCATCAGAAACGCTTTCTTTTGTAGATAAATATCAAAGCGGAGAAGGAGCTGAGAAAGGAATGGCCTCTGCAGATCGAGTAATTCCGGCTGATATTTCTCCTGAGTTGACAGAAGAAATCCGAGAGATGTCAATACATATTTTTAAAACCTTTGGAGCAGGTGGTGTAGCAAGGTTGGACTTTCTGGTAAATAAGGATTCAAATAAAGTTTATTTCAATGAAATAAATACTATTCCTGGATCTTTTTCATTCTATCTGTGGGAGAAATCAGACATATCCTTCAGACAACTTATGGAAGAGTTAATTGATATTGCGATCAAAAGTCATCAGCAAAAGAATGGCCGGGTACAAAGTTACGAGACCAACCTTTTGAATGAAAAAGCAGCAAAAGGCATTAAAGGACTAAAGGGTTTAAAAAAATAACAATGAGATATAAATTCGTAAGTATTTTGTGCGGAGCGCTTCTTCTTTCCTGCGGGAAAAGCACAGAAGTAACCATAGTTGATGGCACCGCCGGTATATTACCGGACGTGAAACCGTCTAATGCGTCAACTGCACAGAAAACTACTTCTCAAGACGACTTTACAGTAATAAAAATTGGTGAGCCAAACTCGATTCATACATTGGACCCTTTATTTGGAACAAATAACAGCGAGTTCAGAACATTATCATTGATATATGATGGTTTGACTAAAATTGACATGAATGGAAATGTAAAACCGGCAATAGCAAAAAAATGGGCTATAAGCAGAGATTCTTTGCGCTATACTTTTACTATTCATGATAATGTTTTTTATCACAGCGATTCCAGGTTTACAAGTGGAATAGGAAGAAAGGTGATTCCCGAAGACATAATTATGAATTTTGAAAGAATGGCATCCATAATTGTGCCCGACAATGCTGCAGAGATGTTTATTTCTATAAAAGGGTTTAAATCATTTCACACAGAACAGACATTTATAAAAATCCCTGCGAACCGCACAATTAATTCTATTGAAGGTATAACCGCACCTAACGACTCAACCATTTCCATTCAACTTTCAAAAAAGGACAAGGATCTTTTGAAAAAACTGGCCCATCCGTTAGCCTCTATTTATCCTAAAGAAAGTTTGCCAACAGATAAAACGCCAATCACTAAGCCTATAGGAACAGGAAGCTATTATTTAGCTCAACAGAAATCTAAACTTCTCATTTTGGCATCAAACGACGATTACTTTCAAAGCCAAGAGGTTCCAACAAGAATTGATATCACTCACGGTAAAAAAGAAGCGGACTTATATCAGGATTTTGCTAAGGGGAATCTGGATGCTTTGATAGAAATAGGCCCGGGAACAATTACGCAGCTAACGGATTCAACAGGAAAATTGGATTTTATGTATCAATCTGCGTTTAACTTGTATGATTCATCGGTAAAAAGTGAAGTAAATTTTTACTATAACCCGCAATCAGAAAGCAACAATGTTGAAACTTTTTTAAGATCTCAAAAGAAAGATTTTTTGAATTTTGATAGAGCATTAGGAGAAGTGATTATCAAGGATCCGCGGAGTTCTGTTGATAGCCTGGAAAAGCAAAATGTTCATATTGCATTTACAGATAACCCTGCAGAAGTTTATTTAACGGATGCAATAGCAAAAAAGCTTGCAGGCAATAGAGCAACAGTTGTTATGAATTCATCTTATGCAATAACTGATGAAGTTACTTTTTCAACCAAATACTTTCCATCTGCGAGACAAACCATCGTTTGGAAGAAGCCTGTTCTGATTTTAATGAAAGACGGAGTAACAGGCATTAAAGTTTCCCATTATCCATGGAATATATCTTTCGATGGTTCGACTATAACTAAATCAAACTGACATGAAATTTGCAGTTGTAGCCAATCCAAATAAGTTTGAAGTAAAAGCTGTACTGGAAGCAACGATTAAGTGGGCGGAACAGAATGAGGTTTCACTTTTGGTCTCAGAAAAAACATGCACTCTTACCGGTGTTCAGAGTCCAACTGTAATCGAAGAAACGGACTCTGATGAAACTGCAATTAAACAAAGTGATATTGTAGTAGTTATAGGTGGCGATGGCACCATTCTATATACAGCTAGGATTTCATCTCGTTCAGCAAAACCTATACTCGGAGTAAATGCGGGTAGACTTGGGTTTATGACAGATACAAAAGCTGAAGACCTTAATAATGCACTTGATGCAGTAAAAAGCGGAAATTACACAATAGACAAACGCCATTTCCTGAAAGCTGTTGATAATAATGGCAACGAATTTTTTGCGTTGAATGAATATTTGTTCACAAGAAAAGACTCTACTTCAATGATCAACATTACAGCGGAATATGATGGTAGCTTGATCAATACGTACTGGGCAGATGGATTGATCGTTTCTTCTTCTACAGGATCAACGGCGTATAATTTATCCTCCGGAGGTCCTATAGTAGTTCCCGGATCAGGCGTAATGTTGGTAACCCCAATCAATCCTCACACATTAACTACACGACCTCTTGTTGTAAGATCCGATAAAATTCTTAAGGTAAAAGTGGAAAAGCAGGAAAGCGATGTTTCTTTTTCTTACGATGGAGTAAACTGTAGAATTGAAACGCTGCCACTTGAAGTGGAGATCACAACATCTGATTTAGCATTTAACCTGATCAAATTACCTGGACAGAATTACTTTGAAACACTCCGGAATAAATTGATGTGGGGAAAAGACTCGAGAAGAAATTAAGAATATTGAATGCTGAATTATGATTTTTTGAAATCGAATTAATTCAACATTCATCATTTATAATTCATAATTTTAGAAACTGAAAGGGATTCTTTTAAAACTTAATCACAAACAAATAATCTAATGAAAGTAACAGTTGTAGGAGCAGGCGGAAATGTAGGTTCAACCGTAGCATTAAGCGTGGCTCAAAGAGACTTCGCAAAAGAAGTAATCGCCGTTGATCTTGAACGTAAAGAAGACGACAAAACATTTTATCCTTCAAAAGGTAGAGCGTTAGATCAGTGGGAAGCTTCACCGATTCATTTGTTCGATACTCGAGTTAAAGGAACTACAGACTATGCTGATACTGCAAATTCTGATGTTTGTGTTATTACAGCCGGTGTTCCGAGAAGACCGGGAATGAGCCGTGACGATCTTTTAGAGATCAATGCCAATATTGTTAGAAGCGTAACAGAGCAATTGGTAAAGCACTCTCCTGATACGATCATTATAGTGGTTTCAAACCCGCTGGATGTAATGGTACAGGTTGCAAAAGATGCTTCCGGACTTCCTTATGAGAAAGTAATGGGAATGGCAGGAATCTTAGACACAGCTCGTTACCGCGCATTCATCGCTGAAGAACTGGACGTTTCTCCTAAAGACATTCAAGCATTGTTAATGGGTGGTCATGGTGACACTATGGTTCCACTTCCAAGATTTACTACGCTTGCCGGAATGCCAATTACGCACTTCATTTCTGATGAAAGACTGGAAGAAATTGTAAACCGTGCTAAAAAAGGCGGTGGTGAGATCGTTGGTTTGATGGGAACATCTGCTTGGTATGCTCCCGGTGCTGCTGCTGCTCAAATGGTTGAAGCTATTTTACTTGATCAAAACCGAATTTTCCCGGTTTGCGCTCACATTGATGGTCAGTACGGTGTAGACGATCTTTACATCGGCGTTCCAGTGAAATTAGGTAAAGGCGGAATCAAAGAAGTAATTGAAGTTGAATTAACCAAAGAAGAAACCGATCTTATGCATCAGTCGGCTGATGCTGTGCGTGGCACACTCAACGACTTTAAAAAACTAATGAATAAGTAAACTAACGAGGACTAAGGTCTTCACTACTTGCATTTATAAAGCCCTTCGAATTTCGGAGGGCTTTTTTTTATATACCAAACTGATGAACCTTGTTGAATTTTTCATCAAACAAATAAACGATCATGTTAGCTCTGTAATCTTCTGGATAAGATTACTAAAAGGAATACCCTTTTAATCTTTCAAATGATGAACTGTAAACTTCGATAAATGACAAGCCTACAGCAAAATGATTAGGTTCTTCAGGTTGTTTTAAAGTAGATATTACAACATACTTATCCATTACCTTAAAGTAGTAAACATCATAATCCTCAAACAGGGATTGGCTTTCTTCGTTTAAGCTTTCACAAGCATTGGTATCACTTGAGTTTTTGAGCACACTTATGTTATCTGTAGAGGAGTTTGACAAGCCTACCTCTGTTCTCTGAGTACTCCAAACAGAATTCGAAACAAAAGACAATACTATTGATTCAGATGTTTCTGATATATTATTATGACATTGAGAGTAAAGAAAATTACTCGTCGCAGAAAAAAATAGAATTGATATCGAAATAATTTTAAGAAAATTCATTATTGTAAGTGCCTGCACTAATAAAAACAAATGAATAAACGATCATATTAGCCCTTTAATCTTCTGGATAAGATTACTAAAAGGAATACCCTTTTATTCGATTAAAAGTATTGTCATATATCTCTATAAAAGAAAGGCCCATGGATACAACGTCAGGATCTTCGGGCTCTTTTAAGACTGAAACAACAGCATATTTGTCCTTTACTTTATAATAAAAAACATCATATTTGCTAAATAATGCCTCGCTTAATTCATTCAATTCCTGACACGCCTGTGCATTAGAAGCACCTTCTAGTTTGCTTACATCATCAAGAGTTAAACTTGAAAGATTCGTTGTATTTCTCATGTCTGCCCACTCGGGATGTGATGCGAATGCTTTAATTATTTCTTTTGCTGATTCTCTTTCCTTTGTGGGGCATTGTGCGCTCGCCAAAGAAGTTATAATACATAACGCAACAACTAAAATAATTGCTTTGAATTTCATTTAAAGTAGATTGATACTTAAAAATAGCAGTTCTTCATTAGGTACTTAAGCTCTTAAAACAAAACATTCTATCCACTTAAAGAAAATTCATCAAGTTTATAAGGGCTTATTTTAAAAAGAATACCCCTGTAGACGATTAACTAAGGAATCATAAATATCTATATACGATAATCCGACTGAAAAAACATCTGGTTCTTCGGGTTGTTTCAGAATCGAAACTGTGATATATCTGTTTTTTACTTTGTAATAGAATATATCATAATTTTCAAAAAGCGCGACGCTTTCTTCATTTAGTTCTTGACACACTTGTTGATCAGATGAATTAGAAAGCTTTCTGATATCATTTGTAGTGGCAGTACCCAACCCCATATCATTTCTTTGACTACTCCAAGCACTATGTGTTATGAAAGCCACAATAGTATCGGAAGAAGATTTTTGTTCGGTATCTGGACATTGAGAAAAAACGACATCGCTCAAAATTAAAAATATAAATAAGGTCAAATAAGTATAAGTTTTCATCATAATATCATTTTAGTTTAATAGCCACACCTTTCTATAAGACGTATTATACTTCCGTTAGAATTATATAAAAGAATTGCTTCTGCATCAATTGCTATACCCTTTGTAACTCCTAACTTTTTAAGTGTTTCTACATCCGCAGTTTTTGCAGGAATTGTACTATATATGTATCTCTTTCCTGAGAAACAATTTGTTTGGTACTCGCCATTATTATACGGGTGAGAGTGCACAAAGATTGCATCCGATGGCACATTACTTGCTTTAAATGTCAATACACATGAGTTCGAACTAACAATAAGATTTTCATTAATTTTTTGGAAATTATATCCCCAAGAGGTTGGTATTATATACCCTCCTCTCTCTTTTCTGTAGTTTTCTGGTGTAGGGTTTTCATCCTGATAATTACTTTCAGCCCAAAGCTGTTTCATAGCATCTTGAGTGGACTGAGCATCAATTTCTGGAATCCCAGTATTACAAGGTTCCTCCTCTGTCTCTTCTTCACACCCATAGGGAGGCCTGCATTCATCTGGATTAGACCCTCCTCCGCCTCCAGGGTCTCCCCCACCTCCACCTTCAGGCCAATTCCATCCGCCATCACCACCATCATCATTACCAATTGGCCCTTCATCACAAACATATTCATAAACTTCAGGATAATACGAGCAACCTCCAATCCAGCAAGCCCAAGCAGCCGGTTGAGTTCTTTCCCATCGACAATTAATACCCTTTTCTTTTTTAGAATTAATAGTTTTGGGCAATATCCATTCCTCCATTTCCTTAAAAGCTTGTTCTCCTGCTGGTATAGAAGCAATTGCAATACGCGGTACAGAGCCTTTTTCATCGAATCCAAGCTCATATAGAAAAAGCTGAGTTTCTCCATTGGCTTCTTCCATAGCTTTAGGAGAAAACGCGAGTGGTTGTACATAGTAAGAATACATGTTCTCTACGGTATCTCTAATACTAAAAAGAGCAATTAATTCTTCCTTATGCTGCTTCTTTAAGCTTTTGAGAATATTTTGAAATTTGCGCTTGATCGCTTTATTCAAGTTTTTTTCCTTTTGATGTGTTGTTACATCTAACCATCTCCCTAAAAACTTCTCTCGTTAAGATCAGGAATTAAATTTTCCCTTTGCTAGGTATAGTAATGTCAGAGAGGAGAGTCCTTTCAATGTCTTTAATAGTAATCGAATTGTCAGAGCATTGATTAAGGATAAATCCTGAAATAACTAAGCCAAGTAAATTTTTTTTTATTCATAACCCCCGTTCTTTTTTCAGGAACGAGGTTTCAACTCAAATCTAATTTTCTATCATTCCGAAGAAGACTTCAATAAATGCTTAAACTCTTTTTTGAATTTCTTGATCTTCGGAGCAATTACATAAGAGCAATACCCTGCATTAGGATTGTTCTCGAAATAATTCTGGTGATAGTTTTCCGCTACATAATAGTTCTTGAGGGGCTCTATGGTAGTCACAATCGGATCATCCCATAAACCGGAATTGTCCGTTTTCTTCAATGAAGCTTCTGCTATTTTTTTCTGTTCTTCATTATGGAAAAAGATAACAGAACGGTAGTGCTCACCAACATCATTTCCCTGTCTGTTTAAAGTAGTTGGATCATGAGAATGCCAGTGAATTTCCAATAGTTGTTCGTAGGAAATTACCGAAGGATCATAATGAACTCTGGCCACTTCTACATGACCGGTATTTCCTCTTACTACTTGTTTGTACGAAGGGTCTTCAACATGTCCACCTGAATAACCCGATTCTACGTATTCAACACCTTCTACTAATTCATAAACGGCTTCCACACACCAAAAACACCCGGCGCCAAAAGTCGCTTTCTCAAGTTTTTTTTCCATTTTCTTGTCTTGTGCAAAAGTTAGCGAAGCAAAGCTTAAAAACAGCCCTGTAAAAATTAATTTCTTAAACATAGTATTTCTCATGTTTCATTTTGTTTTCTATAAGTAACGAATTAAGACAAAGAGTTATATCACAAATGGTTAACAAATATAAACTCTAACATCATTTCATTTTCTAAGTAATAATTCCATTTAGTACATTCCTCTTTATCACTCACTTATATACTACGAAATGTCTACCCTTTTCAGATTTCTGTCAATTCTTACATTAATTCTTTTTACGTCCTGTCTAAACACCTCCATTGATAGAATGGCAAAAAAAGCAATTTCTCCTGTTCAATTACTGGATTCTCCATCAGGCCAATTACAACTAATATTTGAGCTAAAAGATAGAATTCCCACATATCGATTAAATAAAGGTGCCGACTTTGTAATTCTGTCCTCTGATCTGGGTGTGGTTTTGGAGGATGAAGATCTGAGTAAAAACTTTGAAATTATTGGTTACGGTAAAAGAGATTCATCAAGCACATGGACACAGCCATGGGGTGAAGTAAAAGAAATAGTAGATAACCATCAGGAATTAGCCGTTTATCTGAAGCACGATTCCGGCAAAAGAATGAATGTCATTTTCAGATTGTATGATACCGGACTTGGATTTCGCTACGAATGGCCAGACCAGGAAACACTAGATGAATTTGTGATCATGGAAGAAAAGACAGAATTCGTTTTAGCTGATGATCACGATTCCTGGTGGCTGCAAGCATACATCCCGAACAGATATGAGCATTTAAACATTGCATCAAAAGCTTCAGAAATTGATACTGCCGCAACCCCACTAACAATGAGAACAAATAACGGGCTATATCTGAGTTTTCATGAAGCCGCATTAACAGATTATTCTTCAATGTCGCTGATGAACCGAGGAGATAATAAACTTCAGGCTACGCTTTTCCCTTGGATGGATGGAACCGGACATAAAGTCCGTGCAAAAACTCCCTTTGTATCTCCATGGAGAACCATCAAAGTGAATGAAGATCTGGATGGATTAGTGAACAACTATATCGAGCTGAATCTGAATGAACCGTCTAAAATTGAAGATACTTCCTGGATACAGCCGGGCAAATACGTGGGCATTTGGTGGGATATGCACCTGAATCGAAAAACATGGCATTCCGGTGAAAAACACGGAGCTACAACAGAGTATACCAAAGAGTGGATCGATTTTGCATCAAAACACGGATTTGATGGCGTTTTAGTAGAAGGCTGGAATGAAACCTGGGACGGCGACTGGATAAAAAACTCAGATAAATTCAGTTTTACTGAATCATACCCGGATTATGATCTGGAAGAAGTTGTGGAATATGCTCAGCAAAAAGGGACAAATATAATCATGCATAATGAAACGTCAACCGGAATTGATAACTACGAATCTCAACTTGATGAAGCCTTTGATTACTATCAAAAATTAGGGATCAACACTATCAAATCCGGGTATGTTGGCGATATGATCGCGAACGGAGAATGGCATCATGGACAATATATGGTTCGTCATTATCGAAAAGTGGTAGAAAAAGCGGCAGAACACGGAATTATGCTAGATGTTCATGAGCCGATCAAAGACACGGGAATTCGTAGAACATGGCCAAATATGATGACTCGCGAAGGCGCAAGAGGACAAGAATACAATGCATGGAGTGGAGATGGAGGAAATCCCCCAAACTATGTACCAACTATTTTATTTACCAGAATGCTTTCAGGCCCGTTTGATTACACGCCCGGGGTGCTGGATCTGTTACTAAATGATAATGATGAAGGAAGAACACTTAACAGGGTTCATTCAACTCTAGCCGGTGAATTGGCTATTTATGTAATCATTTATAGCCCTCTTCATATGGCTGCGGACCTTATTCATAACTATGAAAATTACCCGATTCCATTTCAGTTTATTAAAGATGTCCCTACAGATTGGGAATACACAAAAGTACTTGCCGGTGAAATTGGGAAGCATGCGACCGTTGTAAGAAAAGACAGGAATTCTGATGATTGGTATTTAGGGGCTGTTACTAATGAAGAGGCTCGTGAATACGTTGTTAATCTAGATTTTTTAGAATCCGGAAAAGAATACGAAGCAATTATCTATTCTGATGGTCCGGCGGCAGATTATGAAATTCGCCCCCATCTTTTATTAAAATACGGACAGATCGTAAACTCAAGCGCTACATTAAAAATTAGCATGGCAAGAGGTGGAGGAATGGCAGTCAGGTTTAAAGCCAGAAATTGATCTATTTAAGTGTCCCCTTTTTTCAGGCTGATATGTTATTAGGTTGAACATCAACAATAAAAAACTGAATACCATGAATAAATACATGCTGTTACTTTTTGAAGAAGAAAATATGTACGCAGAGTTCTCTCCTGAAGAAATGCAACAAGAGATAGGTGAACATATGAAATGGATCGAAACGTTAGGCGAGCATTACGATTCCGGAGAGCCTTTAACGCCACAAGCAAGATCTGTTAAGGGAAAAGATAAAGTGGTAACTGATGGCCCGTATATTGAATCCAAAGAGCTTGTAAGCGGCTTCTATATTCTGAACGCAGAGAGCCTTGAAGAGGCGACAGAACTTTCAAAAGGATGCCCGGTTTTACGTCTTGGTGGGAGTATTGAAGTTCGTGAAGTTATGAAAATGTAGTGAGCACCAAACTCACATATTCTGATTCTAAAAATATAGAACATCTTTTTCGGCAACAGTCGGGAAAGATGTTTTCTATTCTAATACGCCTGTTTGGTTTTGAAAACTCCACCCTAATTGAAGATATAATTCAAGAGACTTTTCTATCCGCTATGAAAACATGGAGTGCAAAAGGAGTTCCTGAAAATCCCGAAGCTTGGTTAATGCAAGTATCAAAAAACAAGCTTATTAATGACCTCAAAAAAAAATCGAACAGAGCTCGATTAAACGAACAATATGCCGGCGAAAGGCTGGAAGAAAAAGTAGAAGAGCTTTATTTGGATAAAGAAATTAAAGATAGTCAGCTTCGGGTTTTATTTGCATGTTGTAACCCTTTCTTAAGCAAAAAAGAGCAAATTATGCTTACGCTTAAGATCTTGTCAGGGTTTAATAATACTGAAATTGCGAACGCTTTATTAAGTACACCAGAAGCAGTTAAGAAAGCAATTTATAGGGCTAAGAGCTCTCTGCTTAAGCAACAAGTAAATCTGAACACTCCCCATATTCATGAGGCGGCTCAACGCATTGATATGGTTCACAGAATTATATACCTGATATTTAATGAGGGCTATAAAAGCACATCAGGAAATGAGGTAATTAATGAAGACCTTTGTTTTGAAGCATCTCGTCTAGCGGTTTTGGTTTCAAGCATTGAGGGTAACCATCAACCCGAAACGTATGCATTATTGGCGCTTATATACTTTTCTATGGCAAGATTCCCATCACGTTTGAATGCAGATGGTGAAATGATTGAACTGGAATTACAGGATAGAACTAAATGGGATAAAAACTTGATCCAGGCAGCAACAGCATTTCTTGCTAAATCAAGAAATACCGGGACAATCACCTCATACCATCTTGAGGCGACGATTTCTTCTATTCATTGTATGGCGGAAAGTTTTGAATCTACAGACTGGGAAAGTATAACTGTGTGCTATGATAAGTTACTTGAGCTTGAGGATAATCCGGTGATTAGAATTAACCGAGCAATAGCGATAAGTAAGTGGAAAGGGCCCGAACTTGGCGCTAAACAGCTTGATAAAATTGAGAATATCATATCAAAGCCGATCAAGCAACTATTTTATGCAGCAAAAGCCGCAATGTTTTTTCAAGAAAAAAAATATGAGATGGCCAAAACCTACTACCAGGTTGCGATGGATCATTCAAAACATGAAATGGACAAGAAGTTTTTAGCAAAAAAAATCCAACTTTGTAATACCAATAATATTGGATTAAACTAAAAAGACGTTTGCTTTACTTCCTTATATGACGAATCAAGCAAAAAAAGTGACTTCCCAACTTTCGTAAGAAGACTGTTGGAAATTGATTATTTATCATGTGGTCAAAAAAAATTACTGTCATGAAACTACTTTCTTCGTTCTTATTCTGTTTCCTTTATATCTCAACCAATATTTTTTCTCAATCTGATTTTCGGGAAGAATACCAGAAAGCAATTACGGCTTACGAATCGGGTGATTACCATACATTTATGAAAGGGCTGGAAACATCAAACAGCTTAAGACCTAACCACAGAGTTATACTTTACAATCTGGCGGTGGCATATGTTATGAATGATATGCATGAGGAGGCGCTTTCTATCTTAGAGTACAGAGCCAGTTTTTATGCTGTTCCTGACTTTGACGAAGACGAAGATTTTAAACCCATAAGAAATCGAAAAGAGTACAAAGGGTTAATTGAAAACATAGAAAAGAGAAATAAAACCATTAGCAGCAGCACACTTTTATTCGAACTTGAAGAGAAAGGATTCCATACTGAGGGAATTGCTGTGCATCCAAAATCCGAAACCATTTTTATTTCTGATGTAAGGTGTGGATTAATAAATACGATCAGCATAGACGGTACTGAAAAAGAAAACTTCATGGACCTGAAAAAAGAAGGTTTTTGGGGCGCTTTTGGAATGAAAATAGACCCTATTGATAGCAATATCTTGTGGGTTACTACTTCCGTTTTACCACAATTTTGTGAATATAATGAAGAGATAGACGGCAGCGCTGCAGTTCTTAAAATTGATATAACCAAGAAAGAGATCTTACAATCTTATACTACAGAAGGAGATCATATTTTTGGAGACTTAACTATTTCTGAATCAGGAGATGTTTTTATAACTGATTCAAATGAGCCGGTTATATATATCTTGAAAAAAGGATCAAAAAATATTGAATCGTATCTCAGCTCAGAAAAGTTTTTTAATCTTCAAGGATTGGATCTCGGAAAAAATGGGTACTTATATGTATCAGATTATATTAGGGGAATTTTGAAGATAGACCTTTCAGATCGTTCTGTACAACAGTTGCTAGAGTCTAATAATCAACTACTAAGAGGCACGGATGGAATGTACTTTGCTAACAACAGTCTGATACTTTTACAGAATGGAACGAGCCCGTTTAAAGTGTCAAGAATTAGTATTGATAAAAATGGAAATGCAATCCCAAACACATTAGAAATAATAGACTCAAACGCACCATTCTTAAATGAACCTACTCTGGGGGCGGTGTTCAATAATAAACTATATTTTGTAGCTAATAGCCCGTGGTCTTATTATGATGTTGATAATAAGCCAATGTTGAATGAATGGCCTGTTCTTCAGATAAGAACAGCTTCTGTAGATTAAGGGAGTTCTATTTTGTCACTTAGAAATCGTTTTTTGGTTTCCATTGTATTTGGGTTGTTTTCATACCCTCTGCTGTTTCTAATACGAGGATATGAATTAACCTCTATTACTTGGTATGCTTTTTTAGAGTACGGAGGATGTGTTTCAGTAATCGTTTATCTGATCATTGAATCACACAGAATCAAATCGAAGATTCTTTCATCAAAAGCGGATTGGATATTTTCTACAAAAAAAAGGCTCTTAGGCGAAATAGGAGTTACAATCCTGTTCACTCCGCTGTATGTGACTTTAATAATGAGCTTTCTGTATAATTACCTTTGGGATTTAGAAGTACAGACTTTTCTTTTGATCGAGTATAATCTGTTCGCGCTTAACGTATCTTTTCTGATCGGAGGATACCTAAACTCTGATGAGATCATAGAGAAATGGAAAAAATCTATACTTGATAAAGAACGATTGGAGAAAGAAACCATTCAAGCCAAGTTGCGGGCACTTCAGGCAAACTTAAGCCCTCACTTTTTGTTTAATAACTTCAACGCATTAAACTCTTTAATAGATTATAACACAGAACAAGCTCAGGAATACCTTGAAAAACTAAGCGATGTTTATAGATATATTCTTAAAGAAAAAGACAATGAGTTAGTTGAATTATCTAAAGAACTAACCTTTATAAGAGACTATCTTTTTTTATTACAAATTAGGTTTGCTGATCAGATACGATATAATATTAATATAAAAAACGAAGATGATTATTTAATTCCCCCCGTTACTCTTCAAATACTTCTTGAAAATGCTATAAAGCACAATGAAGCTTCCAAAGAAAACCCGTTGGAGATTTCCGTTACACAACAAGCAGATTCTTTAATGATCAGCAATTCTTTAAATCCCAAGAAAGTAACTAAGGAAGGTGTAGGCTTTGGTCTTATGAATATTCGTGAAAGATACTCCTTTCTTACAGAGCGAATGATCTCTGTTAATGAGAACCGCTCAAGTTTTTCAGTAACAATTCCTTTAATAGCTCCTGAAGTATGAGAATATTAATATGTGAAGACGAAGCACCGGCAAGAAAAAGAATACAAAAACTGATTCTTGCTTCAAGGCCCCATGCAAGCATAGTGGGAACAGCTGATACCGGAAAAAAAGCGAAAGAGATCCTTAAAAAAGAAAAGATAGATCTGGTATTTTTGGATATTGAATTAGCTGATGGTCCATGTTTTGAAACGCTGCATGATACCGAGATCAACGCCCCGGTCATATTCACGACCGCTTACGATGAATACGCTCTTAAAGCATTTGAAATGAATAGCATCGATTATTTGGTAAAGCCTATTACGCAAAAAAAAATGGATAACGCCTTCCAGAAATTAGATGCGATCACCGAGTCTATCATCGAAAAACATAGCGTGACAATAAACAGGGAAATGCTTTCAGAAAAAAAATATAAAGAGCGGTTTTTAGTAAAGCTGGGAAGGCGATTAATACCAATTAACGCATCGGAGATAGCGTACTTTCAAGCAGAAGAGAAGATGGTTTTTTTAGTTCTAAAAACAGGGAAAAGATACATAATAAATTATACGCTCTCTGAACTGGAAGAACTGATGAACCCCAGAGAATTTTTTAGATTAAACCGCCAGTTTGTAGCCAATCATTCTTCCATTACAGAGCTGGAGCCATATTTTAAAGGTCAGGTGATTGCAAAACTGGATCCGGCCGTAAACAGTGACATTGTAATTAGCAGAGGACAAACACCCTTACTTAAAGAGTGGCTTGGGGTTTAAGTTGTTTATAAAAAAAGCCTGTCTCAGAACTGAAACAGGCTTCTTAAAGTGCTCACGAGAGGAGTCGAACCTCCACGCCGGTTAAAGCACACGCCCCTCAAGCGTGCGTGTCTACCAATTCCACCACGTGAGCTTAGTAGGGCGACAAAGATACCATTACATTCAGAAAAAAGCATTAGAAGAATGGATAATTAGCGTGATGGAGTTAAAGTGTTAGGGTGAAAATTTCTAAAGAAATACCCTAACACCATAGCACCGTCAATACGCTTCAACATCTTTATACCTTTTAAACTAAAAAAAGCCTACTCTGAAAAATCAAAGCAGGCTTTAACGCTCAATGCTATTTTTTGAACAGCACTTCAGGCGTAGGCGAATCTCTTAATGTGACCTTAAGACGATTCGATTCATCCTGAAGTTTTGAAAAATCAATCATATTGTCATTTCAGTAGATGTCATTTAATTCATTGGCAGTGTTAATATTAATTGGTGATATAAACTATGCCCTTAGTATTTAAGACGGAAAAGAGAACATGATCCGGATGCGTCTGCGAAGCAGGAATAATCCTTTCAGGTGAAGAGTGTAGTAATATTCTCAGAATGAACGAAGACCTTTAGGATTATTCAGCGCAGGATCAGTGAACCCGTCTTAAATACTTCGGCTTGATCTTTTGCTACTTTTGTATCAAGACAAAAGTAGGTACCCTTGTGCTAGGTTAGGCTTTTTTATCTGGTCTCGATGCTATGCATTGGAAACGGACCTCCCCGGCTACGAAACAAATTCTTTGGTTCTGAGTAGTTCGCCCCTCCTTGAATAAGGAGGGGAATTACCGAATTGGTTCTAATTTTTATCAACGCGTCCTCCTCCTATTGTAGGAGGAGGCAGAGAAGGTCTTTACTTAAGGATTGTGAGTACATTTACTTGGTAATGTACTTTATTCCGTACTGTGCTTCCTCCGCACAGGCTTCAGTACCAATAATTCTAAAGGTCGGTACAGTTGACCCTTTTTCTAAAAATGGATGTAAAAAAATCTTTAGAATCTCACATCCATTCGAAATGACAGGTTCAATTACTCTTCTTCTAACTGACGTCGAGCATATTCATTCTCAGGATCGATCTTAAGCGCTTGCTCGTAGTAAGTGGCTGCTTTATCTGCTTGGCCTCCACGCTTGATCATATCTCCCATTAGGATCCAATTCTCGGGGTCTTGCGGAGATTTCTTAATGCGATCGATAGTGTATGGAATGGCTTCTGCACCTCGCTCAGTCATAAGCATCAACATTACTTTGCTTCTGTGTGCTCCGGCAAAATCATCGATTTCGATAGCTTTATCAAAATCTTCTTCTGCTTCTTTTAACTCTTCTTTATTCATGCGAATATTTCCTCGCAAATTAAAGTAAGCTGCGTTTTCATCATCCAGCTCAATTGCTTTGTTGATGTTCTTTAAGCTCAGATCGAATTGTTCGAGCTGTTGGAAAATCAAAGCTTCTAGATAGTAAGCCTCATGAGAGTCTTCGTTTTCTTTTTGAAGTTCTCTGGCAATATCTAAAGCATGGTCGATATCTTTATCTTGAAGTAATTCGAAACCGTGATTTAATTTCTCTTCGAAATTCATGGAGATTATTTGTCTTTATTGGTTATGTCTTCGTAGTCAGCGTCTTCAATCTGGTCGATATTTTTTCTTTTATTGCTCGACGGCGTATTTCCAAATCCCTGAAATGGATTGAATTGACTAGTTTTCTTACCTGAAGGTAAGAACATTCTGTTCACGTATCTTAAAAAAAGTATAAAACCTATAATTAGTAAAAGCTTCCAAAGCATGGTTATGGTGCTATATGAATGTGTGTATTTGAATGTAACGGCATCTCAAAAATTTGTTGTTCTATATATTTTAAGTGCTCTTCGTTATTAACAAAATCTATTTCTGTAGCATTTATGGTAATCAAAGGAGATCTGTTATAGTGATAGAAAAAATGATTGTATGCATCATTCAGTTCTTTTAAATAATCTCTGGTAATATGCTGTTCATAATCCCTGCCTCTACGATTAATATTTTCCATCAATCGGTCTACTGAAGATTGTATAAAAATAATAAGATCAGGCTGTGGTGCAATCCCTTGCATTATATTAAAAATGCTGTCATATAGAGCCATTTCATCAGGATCCAGATTCAAACGAGCGAAAATTCTGTCTTTATCAAAAATATAATCAGAGATAGTAACCTGGCTGAATAAGTCCTGGCTCATCATATTCTGTTGTTGTTTAAACCTGCTCGCTAAAAAAGCTAACTGAGTTTGAAACGCATACCGCTCTCTGTCTTCATAAAATTTTGGAAGGAATGGATTATCTTCAAACTCCTCCAGAACGATTCTGGCATTTCTTCTTTCCGCAATTAAATGCGCTAATGAAGTTTTTCCGGCTCCAATTACTCCTTCAATAGCAATAAAATCAAAATGGTTCGGCATCTACCAGGCTAACTTTGTTTTTTCTATTCTGATTTGAGGAGCTTTTTTTATCATATCCTCAATTGTCTGAGCATTCGATTTGTCCCTCCATTCAGGCAAAACCTCTTTTAGCGGTAGCAGAACAAACAATCTGTTTTTGTACTCAGTATGTGGAATAATAAGGTTATCTGTTTCAAGCACCAAGTCATCGTAGGCAATAATATCAAGATCAATGGTTCGGGATGTCCACTTCGGATAACGGGACGGTCTTCCTTGCGTTTTCTCTTGATTCTTTAGCTGATTAAATAGTTGTGATGGACTTAATGTCGTCTCTATTCTAATAATGGCATTGAAAAAATCTTTTTCGCTTGGGCCAACAGGTTCAGATTTATAAATGGAAGAAGCCAAAACTTCAGAAGTGCTTATTTTTGCCAAAAAATCTTTGGCAATACACAGTTGTTTATGTGGATTATTAAGATTCGAACCAAGAGCAATAACTACCGAGGCCATTGCATCGTTACCTCAGAGTATTCCGTTTCGCCTTCCATGGGAGGATTTAGTTTTCGTACTTTAACCTCCAAGAGATCTGGTTCAAATTCATGAAAAAGAGCCTCTCCTATCTTTAGAGAAATTGTTTCGATCAAATTCATTGGAGAGCTTTTTATTATTTCCTCTACAAATGAACGCGCTTTTGCATAATCAACAGTTTCAGTAAGATCGTCTGTTTCACCGGCTTTTTGTAGAGACAGGGTGAAAGCAAGGTCAACCTCAAACAGATTGCCAGTGATCTTTTCTTGCTCAAATACACCATGCAGACCATGAAATCTCAGCCCTTTTATTATGAGCTTATCCATAGCTTAAAGGCTGGCAACTTCGATACGCTGCTGTAGTTCATCAAGCATTTTTTTGTGCTTGTGGCTGGTAGTTACTCTTTCTTCCACAGTTGAAATTGCGTGAATTACTGTAGAATGATCTCGTCCACCAAAATGAAGGCCGATGGTTTTCAAGCTCGATTTAGTATACTTCTTCGAGAAATACATAGCAATTTGTCGAGCCTCAACAATTTCTTGCTTTCTGGTTTTTTCCCGAACTTTATTGGTATCGATGCCGAAGTAATCACACACATAATTTTGAATAGACTCGATAGAGATCTGCGTGTTGGATTCTTTTACCATGTCTTTCAGAACACGCTTAGCCATTGGCAGGTCAATATCATCTATGTTCTGTAATGAAGCGTGAGCTAGTAACTTAATGATCGCTCCTTCCAAGTCTCTCACATTTGATTTAAAATTATGAGCGATAAATTCAATGATCTCAGAGTCAATTTCTATACCATTATCCTGAGCTTTTCTTTCCAGAATAGCGTAACGAGTTTCATACTCAGGCATTTGAAGGTCGGCGCTTAATCCCCACCCGAATCTTGAGATCAATCGTTCTTCAATATCGGGAACATCTTTTGGAGCGCGGTCACTACTTAAAATAATTTGTTTCCCATCCTGATGAAGGGCATTGAAAATATGGAAGAATTCTTCCTGGGTCTTTTCTTTTCCGCTGAAAAACTGAATGTCATCAACGATAAGGACATCAATATTCCGGTAGAACATAGAAAATTCACTTGCCCGGTTATTTCTAATGGCGTGAACAAATTCGTTAGTAAATGATTCAGACGAAATATAAAGCACGGATTTTTCGTCACCGAACTTTTGTTTGATCTTATTTCCAATACTCTGTGCCAAGTGAGTCTTTCCTAGACCCGTAGGGCCATATATAAAGAGAGGATTGAAAGAATTGCTTCCAGGATTATCAGCAATAGCCATTGCCGCGGAACGAGCCAATCTGTTACAGTCGCCTTCGATAAAACGATCAAAGACATAAGAGCTGTTTAAGTTAGAGTCTACCTTGGTCTTCTTAATTCCGGGAATTACGAAAGGATTTTCTATTCTTTCAGGATAGTAATCTTTATATCCGCCACTCATTTCCTGAGGTTCAACGGGCCCCATCGGTCTTTGAGGAAGTCTTATGGATCTGTTATGCTCAAAGTGCTCAGATTTCTCCATTACAATAGAATATTCCAACTTGCCATCAGGCCCTAAAACTTTTGCGAGAGTAGAGCGGAGCATTGAATAATAATGTTCCTCCAACCACTCGTACCAGAACTGGCTTGGAACCTGAATTGTTAAGGTGTTTTCTGCAAGGGAAATTGGTTTGATTGGCTCAAACCAAGACTTAAATTTTTGATAGCTTATGTTGTCCTTAATAATGTCTAAGCACTCGTTCCATGCTTCCTCAGCAGATATCATCCTCAATTCCAAATCTCCTAAAAAAAATTTTGCCTTTAACCCAAAAAGAAAGGCTAGTTATCCACAGCAGTAAAATGCTGAATTGTTTAAATCCTGAACTGAAAATGAAGAATTATTTAACACAAGTCAAACCCAATAAACGCGAACTTATAAAAGTTATCCACAATCATTAAACAGCTTTAATTTACTGTGTAGCAATAGGTTATAAAATTTATGGGAATATGTTAATTTTTAACTTGACATACCGTAACAATGCCGTAACAAAGAAATAGACGCTTGAAGAGGGGGATGAAAAAACCCTAATATTTTTTTCCACAAGTTTTCCACATTTTAAATTTTGTGAAAATAAAAGCGCTTTCATAATTCAATTACTCTTTTGAGGCAACTAAAAAGCGATCCTTTTCATCAAAATCTTTAACTATTTGAACCGTCCAATTTCGGGAAGAAAAAACTTCCGCAACTTCATCGGAATTGTTCTCATGAAATTCAAGATATACAACTCCATTTTTTTTAAGGTTTTTGGAGCAAAAAAGTTCTACCGCTTCGAACATTTCTCTAGTGTTATTACAAAATAATGCCAGATGAGGCTCAAAGTCTTTAACCTCTTTATCCAAGTCGGGCTCTTCTTCAGCGAGGATGTATGGAGGATTGGATACAATGATATCAAATGCAGAGCTGAAGGCAGAAGGTTGGGAATTGAACAGGTCGTGCTTTACAAATAGAATTTCAACATTGTTAAGCGTAGCATTTTCTCTTGCAAGAACCAGCGCTTCATCTGATATGTCTATTCCATTTACTTCCCAGGACTCGAACTCTTTCTTTAGTGCAATAGAGATACAACCGGAGCCGGTACCGATATCAAGAACAGAAAGTCCATCCGTGGTCTTGTGATTATCACAAATCAACTGAACCATTTGTTCTGTTTCTTGTCTTGGTATTAATACATCGGGATTGACTTTAAGAGTAGAATTATAAAATTCCGTTTCTCCGGTTATATATTGAAGAGGCTCATGATTAGCTCTTCTTTTAACTAAGGGTCTTAGTTCATCCAGTTCTTCAGCTGATAGCGGGCGATCATATTTCAGATATAGATCAAGACGCTTTATTTGCAGAACATGGGCCAAGAGCCACTCGACGCTTAATCGTGGCGATTTAACTTCCTTCTCATCAAAATAAGAAGTTGCCCATTTGAGCATGGAAAGAACGGTCCACTCGCTACGAGCGTTTGGCATTAATCTTCTTCGTTCTCTTCCGGAGGAGTGTCAGAAACTTGCTCTTCCTGTACGGTTAGTCCAAAACGTTTTCCAAAATCTATGATAAAATCAACAACATTAGATTCTACATTTCTTTCTTCAGAAAGCGAACTGCCTCTGAAGCCCATTCTTCCGCCGGTCTTTTTTAAAACAATTTTGTTATGATCTTGAGTACTCTCAAATATGCAAGTTAATGTAACGCTTGAGTTGATCTGTTTTTCATACTCTTCATAGACGGCAACAAAAAGCTTGTCCTTATCTTCTTCTTTGCTGTGCTCATAGAGAAACTTTGGAGCGTGTTCTTTAAACATTTTATCAGACATTCTGCGCAAAGTTGCAGCGGGACCAAAAACCAGAAACGTGGTATGTGAATTCATACTCAGTATTTATTTCAAATTAAATTTTGGCTGAAAATAACATCTTATTGACTTAAGGCAATAAGAAATTGCGTTATTTTTCGTTGAATTTGTGTTACCTTTCTTTCCATGCAAAACTTTAACGATATGAAAAAGTTATTTTTATTAAGCTTAGCGATTTTCGCATTACTTTTGCCTTCTTCCGTGTTGGCACAGTTTGGAGAGCCTGAGATTAGGAAAAAAGAAGTTCCAAAAAACTTATACGATGAAGGGTACAAAGCGGGTTTTGGTTTTATTTTTGGAGCAAACGATTTTGGCTTCGGTGTTGGAGGGCAATACAGAAGAGTTTTATCAAGATATACAGAGGCTCATCTATCATTCAAAATTTCAGGCTTAAAAGATCCCAGAGAGCAAGTTTTTATCGATTACTTCTTTGGCACAAAAACAATTCCGAATAAATATAAAAGAGTGGTTTCATTTCCAATAACATTAGGAATGAAAAAAAGAGTTTTAGCAGAAGAGGTGTCAGATAATTTTAGATTCTTTGGAAGTTTTAGTGGAGGACCGGTGTTTGCGTTTTCATACCCATATTTTAATGACAGAAATAGAAATGGATTCCGGGAAAACAACCCTCAAGCTTACGATACTTTTGAAAGACCCAATGATATATTGACGGGTTGGAGCGATGGAGACTGGCACCTTGGGTTTACCGGAAGTGCAGAAATAGGCATCGACTTTAATGCAAACTTTGCAAACCTGCAGAGCTTTATGTTTGGGTATAATTTTTATTATTTCGAGCAAGGACTGCAGATACTTGAACCCTCACAACCTCAGCTTGACGATACAGGGAATCCTAGATACGAAAATGGTGAGTTGCAAATAACGAACAACTATGCTCCCAAAAAATTCTATGGTTCAGCTCAGATCTCTTTTGTATTTGGCTGGATGTGGGACTAACTCTATGAAATTTCCCGGAACCAATTTTCTGGCTGGGACAGATCCGATATAATTAAGTCCGGCTTAAAAGGAGCTAACTCGCTCTCTGTAAATCTGCCTGTTGTAACTGCAACGCATTTCATTCCTGCGAATTTAGCACATTCCACATCTCTAGGCGTATCCCCTATTATAATAAACTTTGAAGGATCGGGAGCAATACCGAGGTCATTTTCTACTTTGCGTAATGCGATCAAAGGTAATTGATTTCGGTCTTTATCAAACTCACCGTATGCGCCAAACTTAAAATCGTAATGGATGTCAGCGACTTTCAGTTTAGCTTTTGCCGCCGAGGGATAATTACCGGTAAGCAACCCTACATGCGCGTTCATTTCATCAAAAAAGGAAATGGCTTCATCCACATATTTATGTCTGATAACATGCTCTGAACACATTTCTTCATCTGTTCTCTTTAAATATTCCGATTTTAACTCTTGATAAAGATTCTCATCAAAATCATGATGTATCAGAAAAGAACTTAGAATATCATGATCGGTTCTCCCGGAAAATCCCTCTTTTTCCATGTCAGGATAATTGATATTTAAGTCATTAAGAATACTTCTTATGAGAGGGCGATTAAATTTTCTGTCTACGGTAAGTAAGGTGCCATCAATATCAAAAAGGATGACCCACGGATGTTTTATGTTCAAGGTGCTAGTAAAATTATTTAATCGTTAAGTTAAGAAGTCTTCAATAAAAGGGCTTTAAGAACATATTAAAACATGGTACCTTTATAAAAATAAATTTAATCCAATTGGAGATTGTAAATGAGCTTTATCGAAGATCTAGTAGCACGTCAAATTATAGATTCACGGGGAAACCCAACCGTTGAGGTTGATGTAATTCTTTCCAGTGGAGCAATGGGAAGAGCTGCAGTGCCATCAGGTGCTTCAACAGGGGAACATGAGGCTGTAGAACTTAGAGATGGTGATAAAGATTATTTTTTAGGAAAAGGTGTTCAGCAAGCCGTTGAAAATGTGAACGGAATCATTGCAGATGAACTCATAGGTCTGCCAATTTATGATCAGTTAGCTCTGGACAGGCTTTTGCTAGAGATTGACGGAACAGCGAATAAAAATAAATTAGGTGCTAATGCAATACTTGGTGTTTCATTAGCGTGTGCAAAAGCGGCATCAAGCGATCTTGGAATGCCACTATGGAGATATGTCGGAGGTGTAAATGCAAAGGTAATGCCTGTACCAATGATGAATATTATTAATGGTGGATCGCATGCTGATAATAGTGTAGATCTTCAGGAATTCATGGTAATGCCTGCAGGAGCGGAATCTTTTAGCCATGCCCTTCAAATGGGCGCGGAGATTTTTCATAATCTTAAGAAAGTGCTTAGCGAAAAGAACTATAGTACTGCAGTAGGAGATGAAGGTGGATTCGCTCCTAATTTAAAGTCTAATGAAGAAGCTATTGAAGTAATATTGATGGCGATAGAAAAAGCGGGTTATATTCCGGAGGACGATATCCTTATTGCCCTAGACCCGGCATCATCTGAATTCTTCAACTCTGAAACCGGGCTTTATGAATTTAAATGGAGCGATGGTTCCACCAAAGATACCGACGCAATGGTTGAGTTTTGGACAAACTGGGTAGAAAAATATCCTATTATTTCAATTGAAGACGGGATGGCTGAGAATGATTGGGACGCATGGAAAAAGCTTACTGATTCTGTTGGAGACAAAGTACAATTAGTTGGAGATGATCTTTTTGTTACTAATACAGAACGTTTGGCACATGGAATCGAAAACGGCATTGCCAATTCTATTCTTATTAAAGTAAATCAGATTGGTACTTTAACGGAAACGTTGGACGCCATTGAAATGGCTCATAAAAATAGCTACACAGCTGTTATTTCTCATCGCTCTGGAGAAACAGAAGATGTAACCATCGCTGATTTAGCAGTTGCTACAAATGCAGGCCAAATTAAAACAGGATCAATGAGCCGTACCGATAGAATAGCTAAGTATAACCAGCTTCTTCGTATTGAAGAAGAACTAGGTGAAAATGCCATCTATATGGGGCACGATACTTTTGGGTTTTAAATAATAAGAAACGCTATGAGATTTTGTATTGCACTTGCCCTATCACTTTGGGCGCTACAGGTAACGGCGCAGAACGATTACATCCATCCGAGCAAAACCGGAAACGAACTTATTGATTCACTTCAATTGAATTATTCGGTTACTAATCCGCGATCCTACAACTCTGCTCGAGATGCAATGTTTGAGCAAATTGATAAAAAGAATGGGAATGAAATATCCTGTGTTTATACAGGATATACAATCACGTTTACAGATCGGCAAGACGCACAAGGAAATCAGGCAGCAAGTGATTTTAACACGGAACACACTTGGCCACAAAGCTTCTTTGACAGCGATGCCCCTATGAGAGCTGATATTCATCATCTTTACCCGACCAGAGTTGATGCCAATGGAGCAAGAAATAACTTCAAGTTTGATGAAATACCAGATCAAAATACGTCTAAGTGGTATAGGGAAAACTCAAATCAAACTTCTATCCCAACATCAAATATTGACGAGTATAGTGAGTTGCTTAACAACACTTCATTTGAGCCTAGAGAAGATCACAAAGGAAATGTAGCAAGAGCTATGTTCTACTTTTGGGCTATTTATCAGGATAATTCAAGCATTGTAAATGATGGAACTGATAATGAAGCTTTCTTTAACAGCATGAAAGATGTTTTGCTGACATGGCATGATGCTGACCCGGTTGATGAAACTGAAGTTGCTCGTAGTGTTGGAATAGAAAATGTTCAAGGAAACAGAAACCCTTTTATTCATGATACAACTCTTGTTCGCCGAGCGTTTTTTGGTGGCATGCCGGTATCAAATGAAGAAAGTATTTTAAGTTCTCCTGATGTTATTACCCTGAACCAGAACTATCCGAATCCGTTTAACCCAAGTACGGTTATTAGTTATCGTTTAAAGAAAGCACAAAACGTTACACTTTCTGTTTTCGATCAATTAGGGAGACGGGTTGCTTTACTCCATAATGGAGCGGCTGCAAGCGGAGAGAACAGGGTAACATTTGAAGCATCAAGTCTTAGCTCTGGGGTATACTTTTACCGTCTTAAAACGGAATCATCAGTTTTGACAAGAAAAATGCTGTTGATCAAGTAGGATATACGAGTACAACTGCATTTTTTCGCCTGATTATTTGTACTATTGGAGCATGAGAATTACTTCACAAGAACTGCTTCATTTTAGAAACCATGTTAAGACATCAGTTAGCTGGGCGCCCCATCTCAATGTAATTACGGGGCCAAACGGCGCAGGAAAAACCAGCCTTATTGATGCCATCCATTTCTTGTGCATGTCACGAAGCTTTGTGTCAACAACAGATCAATATGTTATTAATAGTGACGAAAAATACTTCATGATAAAGGGACATTTTGAAGGGAAAATTCGCTCTGAGTTTGATGTAAGTTGTTCTTATTCACGGGGAGAAGGGAAAAAGGTTTTTGTAAATGATTCTCCTTTGGACCGTCTTTCAGATTTAATTGGAATGGTTCCTGTTGTTGTGCTTGCTCCGGATGACAAAAAGCTTACTCTTGAAGGCCCCATCGAGCGACGCTCCTTTTTAGATTCATTTATAAGTCAGATCTCTAAATCATATTTAAGAGACCTGATCGATTACAGGAAAGTAAGAAGGCAAAGAAATACACTTCTTAAGGATTTTCAGGGGTCGGTTTCTGTTTTAAAATCATATCTGGAGCCATGGAATATTCAACTTATAGAAACAGGATCAAGAATAATTACAACACGATTTGAGGTGTTGGAAAACTTTAAAGCATATCTGGAGAGAGATTATGCAATGATCTCAGGAATGGATTTGACAACCGGGATGGAATATCAAACCTTTTGCGAACCATCAACAAATCCTGAGGATATCCGGGTTCAGTACGAGAAAGCTTTAGAAGATACCATAGACAAAGAAATTGAAAGAGAACAAACACTGACAGGTCCACACAAAGATGAAGTGGTTTTCTATTTGGATGAGTTTGAATTACGCAGATTTGGGTCTCAGGGGCAACACAGACTTTTCGCTCTATCACTTAAATTGGCACAACTTCATTATTATTCCGACGAACTCGAAGACCTTCCGATTTTAATGCTAGATGATGTATTTGGAGATCTGGATCTAAAAAAAACGGAAATACTATTAGAAGCACTACAGAATCATGAAGGCCAAACTTTTATAACCTCGGCAAATCCGGTACCTTTCGAGGAATATGTCGATTTTGATGGTACGAGAAATAAATTCTTTTCTGTACATGATGGCATAATAAAAGAAAAGGCATGAGATTCGATACACCCAAACCAATTAGTGATTCTCTCCAGAAGTATTTGGACAAGTTTCCGCATAAAAAGAAACTTCGCCAGGGTATGGTATTGTCAGTTTGGGAAGAAGTTGTTGGATCCAGAATCGCTAGTCAGGTAACAGATATTCATTTTGAATCTGGAAAATTGATCATAAAAGTATCGAATCAGGTTTGGAGACACGAAATCCACGCTAACCGATTTAATATAGCGAAAAGGCTTAATGCCAAAGTAAAAGCACAAGTTGTAGGTGATATCATTGTGCGAAGTTAGTTGTATTAGGTTATGTTCAAATCTATATTAACATATGGCGGATAATTCTTATCAAAATATTAAAGAGCGGATTCTTTCTTATGTTAAAAAGGGAACCAAGCCCGGCGGGGATGAAGCTGAAAACAAGCTTGTAACCAAAGAAGGAGCTCTTGTATTTGTATTCGCGTATCTGATAGCGATAAGTTTATGGTTTGCTGTAAATTTGAATGGCATTTTCAACATCAGTGTAAATATGCCATTAGAAATCGGAGATATTCCTGCAGATTTGGCTCTCACAGATAACCTTCCTGAATATGTAGAAGTAAGCCTTTCGGGCACGGCGCTTCCTCTTATCAATTTGTATAACAACCCTCCGTCCATCCCTATCGATGTGGAAGATTCTGAAGTAAACTTGTTCAATCAAGTGAGGCAACAAATAAATTCATATCAGGAAGTAGAAGTGTCAAAGGTTGAGCCTATACTGATCTCAGTAAATCTGGAGCAAAAGATCACAAAAAAAGTTCCTATCAAATTAAATTGGGATCTGGAATTTGAAACAAGATTCGGCCTGATTAGTGAGCCTCAAATTTCACCGGACAGCGTTTCAATAACCGGTGCCGTTTCTCAAATGACTGCTATCAATGAATGGGTTATTGAAGATACATTAAAGCTATCAGGTGTTAAAGATGACATTGCTCAAACAATCCCGGTAACAAATAATAATCCACTTTTGGAATTGTCGTTGGATGAAGTATCCTTAACCGCTAATGTGTCTGAATTTACAGAGAATGAGGTTAGTGTTTACATTAGAACCAGAAACCTTCCAAGGGGACAAAATATTACGTATAACCCCTCTTCCATTGTGATCAAATATGATGTGCCACTAGAACAGTTTTCGGAGCTTCAAAACGAAACGCCGTATGCGGTATATGTTCCCTACCAAAAAATTCAGGAAGATGAAACCGGCTTTGTAACTCCGGATATTGAATTGGTTGCTACAAAATATGCTTTAAAGATCAGAAGCTTTCAGCCTAAAGCAGTGGCTTATTTTAGTGTTGTGGATCAGTAAAAAGCTATTAGCTGATAGCTGACAGCTTTTTATCAAAAGGCTCTATTACTTCATCCACTTCTTTTACATCATCAAAGAAATCCAAAACTCTTAGCATCACTTCATCCACTAAGATATCAGGGCAGGAAGCGCCTGAGGTCAACGCTACTTTGAGTGGGGATTTGTCTTTCGGAAGCCAGTTTTTGGTTTCAAGTAGTTCTTTTTTCCACTGATCAAAATGAGTTATTTCAGTTTCTGATTTGATCTCCCCGGCATCTCTAACATGAAAGGTCGGAAAAGAATGTTCCAAGATCTCGACCAGATGCATTGTGTTTGAAGAATTATATCCGCCCACAACTAAAGAAATATCTGCATCCGTTTCTGCTAATGCTAAAGTTGCCGATTGATTTTCATTTGTGGCATAGCATAAGGTATCAGATGTATCAGCAAAATGATTCAGAATATCAGACTCACCATAAAGTTTGATTGTGGCCTCTTTCAGAATATCCATTACTTCCTGTGTTTCTGTAGCAAGCATGGTGGTTTGATTTATCACCCCAAAACGCTTCAGATCTGTATATGGATCGAAGTTTGGAGTAGATTTATGTCCAAAATATTTCTCAAAATCTGATAACGGCCGATCTTTAGTCATGATCTCTGCTAAGACCTTAGCTTCCTCGGGACTCAAAACTACAACCACTTCAGAATGTTCAGCGCTGTGCGAAAATGTAGCCCGGGTTTCTTCGTGCTCGTGCTTACCATGAACCACTAAGCTGTACTCTTTTTTTCCAAGTTGCTTTCCTCTTTTCCATACTTTTTCTACAAATGGGCAAGTAGTATTGAACTCATATGGATCAATCCCGACTTTTTTAAGCTCACTTTCTATTTCAACAGTAGTTCCAAAGGCGGGGACTATTGCAATGTCATCAGATTTCAACGAAGAAATTGGAATGCGTTCTGTTCCATCCGTATCGAATAAAAATCTCACTCCTTTTTTCAGCAAATCCTCATTCACTGTAGGGTTGTGAATCATTTCACTCAACAGATATATTTTTTTATCAGGGTTTTCATCAACTGCTCTGTATGCAATATCAATAGCATTCTCTACTCCATAACAAAAACCAAAAAACCTTGGAATCAAAAAATGAACCGGACCGAAATCCAACACAGTCGGCTCCAGGTCTTTCTTCATTGGATCGGTTATTTTTGTCGCCTCTTTAACCTTGCGGATAACAGGAGACTTGTACATTTCAGGAATATCGAATTTTTTTCTAGCCATGAGATAAATATAAGAAGGTATTCAGCAAACATCAGGGCATTAAGTTCCGTTCTGAGCTTAATTTTTAACAAAAAAAAGCCCGGTATTTTAATATCGGGCTTTAAATACGTTAGCTTAAAATTAATACTTGAAACGAGACTCTATCATTGCTTTAAAGCCGGCGTAATTATTGGGTAAACGTTCAACTTTTTTCCCATCAATAAAGAAAGTTGGAGTAGAATTCACCCCTAAGGCAGTGCCTTCTCTTTTATCTGCAAGAACACGTCTGTTTAAACGAGCAGAGTTTAGGTCTGTCTTAAACTTTTCCATATCGAGTTCAAGATCTTGTGCATATCCAATAAAAAGGGCTTCGGCATTGCCTCTGCTCCATTGCTCTTGACCGGTGAATAACATTTCATGCATTTCTATAAATTTACCTTGCTCACGAGCTGCTTCTGCAGCTCTTGCCGCCAGATTAGCATGTTGATGCATTCTTAAAGGATAGTTTTTATAGATAACTTCAATTCTATCTCCAAAGTCTTCTTTTGCCTGGTCCAACATTTGGCCATAATACTTACAAGCCGGACATTGATAATCACTGAATTTAGTAATTTTTAAAACAGGTAGGTCGGGCATCTCTCGGCCTTGAGCATTAGTAAAATTGAATACAGCAAAGCTCAGTAGTAGTGTTATAAATAGTGCTTTTTTCATTACGATGTTTTTTTATAGTTCTGCTTTTTAACGAAGAATATCTGTTAAAATTTCGCCTTAGCAAAATGTCGGTTTAAGATAACTTCTATTTTTTGAATTATCACATCAATTTGTTCTTCATTATTCTCTGAACCTAGCGATAACCGCACAAATTCTATCGCCTCTTCATCTGTTCTTCCCATAGCTTTCATTGTTCTGTTTGGTTTTTCCGAGCCTACTTGACAAGCGCTTCCCGTTGAAATAGCCAATCCGGTTTGTGAGCATTCAAGCATTAAAAATTGTCCTTCCATTCCAATAAAGCGCAAACCTAATATATTGGAAAGTTTGTTTTCTGTAGAGCCTTCATCAACGCATTCAATTCCTGAATTCTTAAAGCCTTCAATAATTTTGGATCTCAACATAGTTAATCGAACATATTCGTCGGCTCTATTTGCGTATGTTAGTTTTGCTGCGGTTGCAAACGATGCAATACCGGCTACATTTTGAGTCCCTGCCTTTATCCCTTTTTCTTGTGAAGTGCCGGGTACTTCGGGCTTGAAGTCAATGCTTTTGCTCAGATAAAAAGCACCAACACCTTTTGGACCATACACTTTATGAGATGAAACGGAAACAGCATCAAACCATTTTGACTCAATTCCGATCTTACAAAAGGTTTGTACGCAATCAGAATGAAAAAGAAGGCCGTGTTTTTTTGTAAGCAGCCCAATTTTCTCAACATCCTGAATTACTCCTGTTTCAGAGTTAGCATGTTGTATAGATATTAATGCGGTTCTTTCCGTGATCAAGTTTTCGAGTTCATTTATTGAAATTCTTCCTAAAGAATCGACTCCAATTTTTGATACAATAAAGCCTGAACGTTCCAATTGTTCAAACAAATTTCTTACAGATGAATGCTCAACTTCTGAAACAATAAGGTGATTTTTGGTACTATCAACAGAGCTTAATAAAGCTTTAATTGCAAGTTGATTCGACTCAGATCCGCCCCCCGTGAAAATAATTTCATCCGTTTCTGCATTTAATATTTTAGCTAATGTTCTTCTGCTGGCTTCAAGCAATTGTTTTGCTTCCGCGCCAATATCATGCAAACTACTTGGATTGCCATAATAGTGCTTAGAAACGTTTACGAAAACTTCGAGAGCAGTATCGTGAGTTGGAGTAGTAGCCGCGTGATCCAAATAAATCATAAATCGTTCTTTTTCAAGAAATGCTGTATCTTTAAGGTCTTAACAAAATACCCAAAATCTAAGGCTTTTACAGCCATGATCTCTATTCATTTAAAAGAAATTATTCAGGAAGCCTTAAAAGAAGATATCGGAATGGGAGACCTAACATCCGAATCTATATTTCCATCTGCGCATAAATCTAAGGGCACCTTTATAGCTAAATCAGAAGGGGTTATCGCCGGGTTGGAAGCTCTTTCAATTATATATAATTTTTTAGGGGCCGATGTAGAGGTTAGGTTCTACAAAAAAGACGGTGATAAGGTTTCTAAAAAGGAGGTTGTAGCTACTGTAGAAGGCTCAACAAGAGTTTTGCTTTCTGCAGAAAGGGTCATTTTGAATATAATTCAGCATTTGTCGGGTATTGCTACGTCAACATCTGAAGTCATTAAGTTGCTAAACGACGAATCAATAACAGTTACAGACACGAGAAAAACGTTACCGGGACTAAGGTCGCTTCAAAAATATGCCGTTAAATGTGGTGGTGGAAAAAACCATCGGTTCAGGTTGGATGATGGAGTAATGATCAAAGATAATCACATAAAAGCAGCCGGAAGTATTACTAAAGCAGTAGAGCGAGTCCGATCAAATATTGGGCATATGGTAAAAATTGAAGTAGAAACGGAATCGAAAGATCAGGTGTTAGAAGCGGTTGAAGCAAATGTAGATGTAATAATGCTTGATAACCGAACACCGGCAGAGATAACAGAACTTGTTAAGGTTATTCCTGATAATATTACGGTTGAAGTTTCAGGTGGTATTACCCCGAAAAATATCAATACTTTTAGAGGATGCGGAGCGAATGTAATTTCATTAGGTTGGCTAACGCACTCAGTAAAGGCGTTAGACATAAGTTTTAATTTGAACACTTAAGATCAGCCACTAAACACAAAACAGGAATACTTTCGTGTTTTAGAGTTTTTGCGGCGTTATTTTTAAACCATGGATGTACTAGACATTTTAGAAGTTGAATCGGAAGTATCACTTCCAAAGCGTTACTCCGAATTATCTATTGAGGAAATGGAGGAGCGTGTTCGGGAGATCAAGACAAAATTTGGAGAGCGGTTATTTATTCCCGGCCACCATTATCAAAAAGATGAAGTGATACAGTTTGCGGACGCTCGCGGAGATTCATTGAAACTGGCTCAGATCTGTGCTACCATGGATAAAGCCGAATATATCGCGTTCTGTGGTGTTCATTTTATGGCTGAAACTGCCGATATGCTTACGAGACCTGATCAAAAAGTAATATTACCAGATCTGCGAGCAGGGTGTTCAATGGCAGACATGGCAGATATAGATCAAACAGAACGTGGCTGGAAACTAATGCAGGAAATTTGGGGAGACACCATTCTTCCGTTAACCTATGTGAATTCAACTGCCGCTATAAAAGGATTTGTAGGAAAAAATGGAGGAGCTTGCGTTACTTCCGGGAATGCAGATGAAATGTTGGAGTGGGCATTTACCCAAAAAGAACGAATTTTGTTTTTGCCTGATCAACATCTAGGCAGAAACACAGCGGTTAAGCTTGGAGTAAAACTCGAAGAAATGGCAGTTTATGCTCCATTAACGAATTCTTTTGAGTACGAAGGAAATTTTGAAGATGTGAAAGTGATTTTGTGGAAAGGACATTGTTCAGTGCATGAGAAGTTCAATATTCAACACATTCAAAATCTTCGCAAGCAAGAACCAGAAATGAAAATTCTGGTGCACCCTGAGTGTACGTATGATGTAGTTCAAGCATCTGATTTAGCAGGATCTACCAACTTTATTATCGAAACGCTGAAAAAAGCAGAACCCGGCAGTAAATGGGCAATCGGAACTGAAATGAATTTGGTGAATCGTTTGAAAGACGAGCATCCGGATAAAACCATCGTGTCTTTAAATCCGTTTATGTGTCCGTGTTTAACAATGAATAGAATTGACCTTCCTCATCTTTTATGGAGCCTTGAAAAGTTAGAACAGGGCGAAGTTGTAAATCATATCAAAGTTCCTGAAGAAGTAACTAAGAATGCAGTGCTTTCTTTAGAGAGGATGCTGGAGAGGAGTTGAGAAAGTTTTTTGGAATAATATTTCTAATAATAAGTTGTCTTTTCAGCATAATTTTTATGTTCTCATTAAAAGGAGCCATAAGAGCGCTTTCAATAATATTCTCAGCAGGAGTTACATATGATTCGGCTGCAGGCTTAGTTCTAAGCATCACATTTCTAGCCGTTCCGGGTTTAATGGGATTATATTTCTCCAGACAAGCCAAAAAATTCTTACAAAATAATCCAGGGAAAGGAATAGAGTAATTTTACTTCGCCACAGCCTGTTTCTTTTGTTTTTCTTTCCACGAATAGTGCCAAAGAATGTAGAACGAAACAAGTTCGTTCTTTTTGCATCGATGTTAAATAATTCTTTGTTAAATTAAATATTTTAGAAAATGAGCTATTTAGACAAGATAATGACATTTATTGACAACTTGATAGGGCTACCACATCTTGAAAGAAAGATTCTATGGAACTAAGTATGAACTAAAATCAACAAGGTGATTAAAGCGTCTTTCAATAATTTGTAATAGATTTTTTTATTCCTTCTTTTTCCATTACTTAAGGAATGAAATCCATACTCTTTCTTTCCGCCATCTTATTAATATCGTGTGATAACAAGACGCATCAAAATAACTCTGACGTTGTTAATTCTACAGGTATAGAATTGATCGTTTTGGGAATCGCTCAAGACGCAGGATTCCCTCAAGCCGGTTGTGAAAAAGAAAACTGTAAGCTTTATTGGGAAGGAAAAGAAGAAAAACGGAATGCTACCTCGCTGGGTTTAATTGATCACTCATCAGGGAAGTATTGGTTATTTGAAGCGACACCGGATTTCAAGTTTCAGTTAAGGCAGATTCAGCAAATTGCACGATCTTCAGAGAATCCCTCAGGAATATTTCTTACTCATGCACACATTGGCCATTATACAGGGTTGATGCACGTTGGACATGAAGTTATGGGAGCATCAGGTATTCCGGTTTATACCATGCCAAGAATGAAAAATTACCTAGAGACAAACGGCCCATGGAAGCAATTGGTAGATTATGAAAATATAGCGCTTCTGCAAATCAAAGCTGATTCAGTTGTTCAACTTTCGGAATCCATAAAAGTAACTCCGTTTCTTGTTCCGCATCGAGACGAATACTCCGAAACAGTTGGATACAAAATTGAAACCGAAAACAAATCCCTTCTTTTTATTCCTGATATCAATAAATGGGGAATCTGGGAAAGATCTATTATCGAAGAAATCTTTAAGGTGGATTATGCTTTTCTGGACGCTACATTTTTTGATTCCGATGAATTGCCCGGTCGCAATATTAGCGAAATACCGCACCCATTCGTAGAAGAAAGTATAGACTTATTTCAAGACCTTACTGCTGAAGAAAAACAGAAGGTTTATTTCATTCATTTTAATCACACCAATCCTTTGATACTGGAATCTCCCGAAAGAAAGGAAGTTGAAACACTCGGTTTTAAGGTTGCTTATGAAGGGATGAAGATCGAATTGGAGTAATACATATTCTTGTAAAACTCCATGTTCAGATTGGGCAGTTAACTTAACTTCGATTATTTTCTATTAATAACTAACTCAATGGTTTGATATGAATAAGCGCTCTGTTCTTTCCCTCTTAATTCTGTTTTTAGTAAGCTCAGTTTCTGCTCAAAATTACTATCCCGGGAAATGGGGTGATTGGGAAAAGAAATCTCCTTCGGAACTTGGCTTGAATGAAGCCTGGATAGACTCGGCCATTCATTATGCTCAAAAGATGGAGTCGAATAATCCTAAAAGCATGGAAGAAAACCACTACGGGACATTTGGAAGAGAGCCTTTCGGTGATGGTATTGGTCCATTCAAAGATCGTGGGCCACAAACTGGAATCATTATCAAAGATGGATATATAGTTGCTGAATGGGGAGAGCCTTTCCGTGTAGATATGACACATAGTGTTACAAAAAGTTTTCTGTCTTACACGGTAGGTTTGGCTTATGACAAAGGTTTAATACGTGATGTGAATGATAATGTAGATCCATACATGGCACCAATTCTTGAAATGCATTGGGATGATAACAGAAATAAAGCGGATCATTATGGTTCTCCTAAAGTGATGGAGCCTTTTAAAGGAGAGCATAACTCAAAAATTACATGGAATCATTTGTTACGACAAACAAGCGACTGGGAAGGAACGCTTTGGGGAAAACCTGACTGGGCCGATCGTCCAAGCAGAGACCGCTCGGAATGGGGAAAAAGAGAAAGAAAAGAGCCCGGAAGTGCGTACGAATATAATGATGTAAGAGTGAACATATTGGCATTGGCAGCCATGAATGTGTTAAGAGAACCATTACCGAAAGTTCTTAGAGAAAATATTATGGATAAAATTGGTGCTTCACCAACGTGGCGCTGGCAAGGTTATGAAAACTCATGGGTTGTTATTGATGGGCAGCAAATGCAAGCTGTAAGCGGTGGTGGACATTGGGGTGGTGGCATGTTCATATCTGCAAGAGATCAAGCGCGATTTGGGCTACTGACGTTGAATAATGGAAATTGGGACGGTGAGCAGTTGGTCTCAGAAGAATGGAATAAAATGGCTCAAACACAGACCGAAGCTCAAACAGACTATGGATTTATGAATTGGTTTTTAAATACGGATAGAGAAAGATTGCCCAGCGCTCCGGAATCAGCTTTTTTCCATTTAGGTTCTGGAGTAAATATGGTTTATGTAGACCAAGAAAATAATTTAGTAATTGTAGCGCGCTGGATAAATGGCGCAGCAATGGATGGAGTTGTAAAAAGAGTCCTAAAGTCTATGGAGTAAAATTCCAATCACCTATTGGTTGAAATAAAAAAAGCATTTCTAAGTAAATAGAAATGCTTTGTAAAACTAGATCAATAAGTTGCTTACCAGTCAAAAGAATTAAACTTTATCTCCGGTAGTACTTCCGGTTGTCCACTCAATGTTAACTCTCGTTTTCTTTCTTCGTGTTCTGTAGAAAGAAGTCGCTCGATCACAAAATTGTAAGTGAGCAGGTCAGTGGTATAAATTGCAGGAAATACAACTGCAACTGAATAAACGCTATCAATTGGCGCCGTGTCAGTTAATTCTAAATATTGAGCCTGATTTTCACCAAGGGGCGAAATGTCACCTTTTAAATATATTTTATCTGTAACGGTGTTAAACAGCCCATTATCGAGAGCATATTTCATATCTACGTTAAACGTAACTGTGGTTTGTGCTTGACTAAAAGCTGTTAGGCTAACAGCAAATGCCATCATTAGTATTACTTTTTTCATAGTATTATTTTTTATTAGTATTTATTTTTTAAAAATCTTTGTGAGGATGTAATCAGTATCCGCTGTCATTAGTTACAACTCTTTCTTTCCAGGATACTACTGTGAATACACTTTCTCTTGGAAAATGCGGCGGGATTGAATTACCTAACCGTTCATCATATTCGTATTTTTTAGTGTATCCCGTTACACCATATCTGCCAAAAGTTCCAACTGGACCTCTGGTTTCCTGAATGATTCCACCAAGCAAATCTATATTTCCTCTATGTGATCCTGAAACATAATTCTCAACCCTGAAAGAACTTCCCAACGCCATAAAAGAACCGTGAAGTTTAAGGTCTTTTGATCCGGTTCGTGCATGAGCATTTCTATCAATTATAATATCTCCTTCACTTACTACTCCTAACAAATCTGTTGATGTGTCATCTACTCTTGGATCAACATTGTATGCAATGTCATCATAAAGCTCTACTTCATCTTCAGAATGGATAGTTATTTGCCCAGAAACGGTTCCTTCGAGGAAAATTTTTTCGCTTGATGAAAGTATTCCATTATGTGTTTCTTTTGGGTAATTGACAAAAGGCAGCCAGCTCCCAGAACCACTATCATATTCACTCACTTCAATACTTCCATCTGATTGCATGATCATATAAGATAACCGGTTAAAAGTAAGCCCATCACTAGTAGCGGCACTTTTTAAAGCAGCTACTTTTGCTCCTGAAGGCAACTCTCTGGATTGTGCATTAAAATCTGTTGTTCCTTGAAAATCAGGAGTAGCATCTCCCATAATGGTTCCGTCTCTTCCCCGCCATTCATTAGGGCTTGAAACATGCCCATAAAAAGTAGGTGATCCGGACATCTTAAAAGTTCCGTTTGTATGGATAGGGCCGCTAATCTCATCAGAGGAATAAAAATAAATATTATTACCTGAACTGGTTTTTTCTTTATCTGAGAAGTAAGAATACTTAGAAAAAGAATCTCTTCTCATTAATACTTCAGTTATAACTTTGCTTTCTCCATAAGTTGCTTCACTAAATAAAAGAACTTTAAATGTGTCCCAACCCCCTTCTCCTACTGAATACAAAGAATCAACAGCATCCAATTCGTCGATGTTCTCGATATCATACGTTTTCAAAGTTGCGCTTCCAGGGAGTATATCGCCACCTGTGAGCTCACCTTCCCAAGTATTATCACTTCTTATTTTTTCAATAGCTGTTTGAATGAGGCTATTTGTAGAGTTTCTTGCCTGTACTTCACTAATTACTTCTGCAGAACGTTCGGGTAAAACACTAGCGCGCTGACTATTCGAAAACTGGATTATACCAGAAAGTACTACCAAGCCACTCACCAATAAAAGCATTGATCGTCCCATAATTTCTCCTAATAAATTAGATTATTTGCTACTATTCTACGTTTCCAGTAGGATCTATAATAAAACTCAGTCCCGTCCTTTTTTGTCAGATACGGCTCATTTGATTCAACTAATACTTCAACTTCTACCTGTACAATATCATCCAATGTAGCAGTAACATTTCCGTCGATATCATAGTAATTAATTTCAAAATCTCTTACAGAATATTGGTATTCAATTTCGTTGGCAGGAATACTGGGCGTTTGATTCCAGGTACGAATAAGCACAAGATCATTAGGGTTTGTTGTATTGGTATCAGGATCTGATGTTAGGGCCCATTCTACCAAATCAAAATCGTCTGATCCATCGTTATCAAAAATATTTCCTCTAAAAATCACGGCGCTGTCTTCGGCCATTACAAAAGCATCTGATACACCTCGATCATATCCTATTCTGTTCAAATCATTTTGGAGTATAGAAACAATGTTATCAAGTTTGTTTTGTGTTATAACACTTGAGGTTGTTTCAACAGTAGAATTAAACAATGAATAGTTATATGCTAAAATTGACAACAGCATTAAACCTCCAATAATATATGTAGTTGCTAATCCTAAATTCATCTTTCAAAAGATTTAATAAAGATCAAATCAACGCTAGTACTTGGGTCTACGGATTCATTAACTACATTTACTGTAACTCTATATCTTTTGATCAAAGGGTCTCCCTCATCTATAAACTCTGAACTAGCGTCGATAATAAAAGTATCTGTATACTCATCACTATAGCCAAAAGTCTCGTTTTCGGTAATTGGATAATTGGCAAACATATAGTCAATGTGAGTAGGGTCAAGCATATTTTCATCTTCTCTTTGAACTAATTTAACTTGTTCAATAACATCCTGAGCCCGCATAATTGTTCTGTATTCCACATCTGAACGAATTACAGTCTCTGAAGTGCTCAGAAAACTTCTTGCAGTATTAATGGTCAGAAAAGAATAGATAACCATTGCAGCTGTTAGATATAATACATCAGAATAATCGTTCATAACTAGTTTAAATTGTGGATAACATTATACGAAGCATAATTGCTATTAGATGGTTTTTATACAAAATCTAACTTTCATAAAGAAAATTTAATGCAGAAAGTCTCTTCAGTGTTAATTATCGTCCTTTTTATTGTTTCTTAAATAATAATCTATCTTCTTGACCGAAACCTTCCAATAAAAAGAGCATTTTGTTATTAATTTGTTACTAATTTGAATTTTCATGCTTTTAAAGTCAATAGAAAGATGAGTAAAAGAGCTATTTTAATTGGGGCTACCGGGCTGGTTGGTTCCCATATACTTCAACTGCTATTAAATGATAACAGGTATGACTCTGTTATAGTTTTACATCGAAGATCTACAGAGATTACACACCCAAAATTAACTGAATACATTATTGATTTTGATGATCCGGAATCATGGAAAAAACTTGTTGTTGGAGATCATTTATTTTCAGCTTTAGGCACCACCCTTAAAAAAGCAGGGAGCAAAGATGAGCAATATAAAATTGATTTTACCTATCAGTTTGAAGCAGCAAAAGCAGCTTCTGAAAATAATGTTAGTGGATATGCCTTGGTTTCTTCATTGGGTGCTAAGCCTGATTCCGGTTCTTTTTATCCTCGCATTAAAGGAGAGCTGGATGAAGCTGTTCAAAAGCTGGATTTTGAAGACTATTTAATAGTACGCCCTTCTTTTCTGGATGGAAACCGGGATGAATTCCGATTGGGAGAACGCATCGGGATTGCCGTTGCAAAAGTGGTTTGCAAAATACCGGGGCTAAAAAAATATCATCCCATAGAAGCTGAAACTGTTGCTAAAGCGATGATTGAAGGGTTGAATTCAAATTCTCAAAAAAACATTTATGAAGGCGAAGAAATTGCAAGACTTCTCTGAAACTCACCAGAATTGCAGAACAGCGTTTTTTAGCCTACATTTTTCACCAAATTTAATCTCTCTGAAAACCATGAAAAAACTTCTTTCGCTTCTTACTCTTTCTCTGATCACGCTATCCCTAACCGCACAATCATCTGATCTGAAGGAGATGATAGATCAACGTGCCGATGAACTTGAAGAGCAAGTGATCGAATGGCGCAGATATTTTCATGAAAATCCTGAACTGTCTAATCGAGAGTTTAATACTGCAAAGAAAATTGCGGAGCATTTAGAAAGTCTTGGACTGGAAGTTCAAACCGAAATTGCGCATACAGGAGTCGTTGGTATCTTAAAAGGCGGAAAACCGGGACCCGTAGTTGGTCTTCGAGCCGATATTGATGCTCTTCCTGTTATAGAACGCACTGATGTTCCGTTTAAATCAACGGTAATGGGAGAATATCAGGGAAATGAAGTTGGAGTAATGCACGCTTGTGGACATGATACTCACATCGCTATTCTAATGGGAGTAGCTCAGATCCTGACAGAAATGAAAGACGATCTGAAAGGAACAGTGAAGTTTATTTTCCAGCCGGCTGAGGAAGGTGCTCCAAAAGGCGAAGAAGGCGGAGCCGAGCTGATGGTTAAAGAAGGCGTTCTCAAAAACCCCGATGTGGAAGCTATTTTCGGACTGCATATTTCTGATGATACTCCGGTTGGAGAACTTGAATACCGACCAAAAGGAATTATGGCTAGCGTGAATAGTTTTGATATTAAAGTTACCGGGAAGCAAGCTCATGGGTCTGCTCCGTGGGCTGGAATTGATCCCATTGTTACTTCAGCACAGATCATCAATAATATTCAGACCATTGTAAGCCGAAGTATGCCACTAACTCGGCAAGCAGCGGTGGTAACGGTTGGAGTGATCAATGGTGGAGTTCGTAATAACATCATCCCTGAAGAAGTAACTATGCAGGGAACTATCAGAGCTTTAGACGAAGAAATGAGACAATTGATTTTTAAAAGATTGAAAACGGTTGTTCAAAATACGGCAGAAAGTAACGGTGCAACTGCAGAACTGACTATCAATAAAGGTTATCCGATCACATATAATGATCCTGAACTTACGGCTAAAATGTTGCCAACATTAGTAGAAACAGCCGGTAAAGAAAATGTGAAGTTGATCAATGCCATAACAGGAGCCGAAGACTTCTCTTTCTTCCAGAATGAAATTCCGGGATTATATTTCTTTGTCGGAGGTAAAGCTCCGGGACGGGAAGCTTCCGGTCATCATACTCCTGATTTTTATATTGATGAAAGCGGATTAAAACTCGGTGTAAGAACCATGAGTAATCTGGTGATCGATTATATGGATCAGGCAAAGGGGAATTAAACTGCCTGATTAGGTGGTGAATCACTAAAATTTATTCCTTAGCGTATCTCATGAACATGAGTTTCGGCACTATGATAAAGGGATATTGTATATTTTTTTTTTCTGCACCTTCCAGATTAATGCATTTGCACAATTAGGAAATGAGCAATCGAACGATGTGAATGGATTTGTTAACGGTTGGAACTTCGCTCAAACAGTCACAAAAAAATTAGTAAATATTGCAAACAATGTTGAATTAAAGTCTTTTACGCTATCTACCCAAAATGCTAAAGACGATATATATAATTTACTTACCAATCAGTTGGTTGAAAGAGCCAATGTGTTTACCATTACAAATAGTTTTGAAATTGCTGCCATTGAAAAGTTTAATGGTTCAGGAAGAAATATAAATTTACAAATTCAGGTGAGAGAGGTTCTTGAAGGTGCAAATCAGTCTATTTGTTACGGTAGCGGTGAACACTTAATTACGACAAATATAAAATTCCGAATTTCTACAGATTTTCAAAATAGAAGGGTTTATGTAAAACCTTCTTTTGACCTATCAAATTTCTCTGCTGATGCCTGCTTCTCTCCCGGCGAGAAATATACTTCTACAGTTTCCAAATTTAAGAACGACTATAAAAGATACATACAAGAAATAGAAACTTACTACACTAGACAATTCGAAACTGTAATTACCTATAACAGTGATACTTACAATCATAATGACAGTAATTTTGAAAAAACTTTCTGGAAAGCACTATCTTTTCAAAACCCCGGATACAGCAAAGACGACTTAGACCGTGATATATCCAATTTTGAGAAAAATCGAGCCGAAGAAAAGAAATTAGTAAGAATAAAAAAACAAGAAGAAGAAAGTGAGCGTATTAGATTAGAGAATGAAAGGAATAGAAAAGCACAAGAAAAGAAAGAAAATGAGTTAAAGCTTGGGAATCTCAAGGCTAAATGGCTTGCCGCAAACGATTCAAATAATCCAAACACTATGCTTGAAGCACTGACAGCCTATAGAAATCAAAAAATAGTAATGGGGCTCAGCACTCAAGATGAAGATGCAAGAATGGATGTGTTGGAGAAACAGATAAGGGCAGATTATAAAAAGCACTTAACAGAAGGTAAAGCCGCTCTAAAAGATAATAAGTACGAGCAAGCTTTAGATATCTTACTAAAAGCAAAAGACCTAAAAGAAAGTAATCCGGAAATTTATTTCGGTGGTGATTACGAAATTGAAGACCCCATCCGAAAAGCGGAAGAAGAATTAACCGCTGACCAAAATGCAGTTCAAGTATCTACTGAACTCGTTGTTGATGACAACCAAAATTTAGCTTATGAAAGGCAAATCCTTGAAAGAGCCATATCGATAGAACCTGAAAATGAATCCTTCACGCAAAAGCTGGAGCAGGTCAATCTTCGTCTCAAAGTAGTTCCGTTACTCAAAGAGGGTGATGAGTTATTAGAAGAAGATAAAATTTCAGAAGCGATCAAGGTGTATAGATCTGCTTTGGTAATAATGCCCAATCTCGATGTAACAACTAATAAACTTCAGGGCGCGCAAGAAGCCCTTTCAGCTAAATCTCGTAGCAAGCATCAGTTGCTGGAAGAGATCCAGACTGAATTGAAAAATACCGATGGATTTGATGATGTAGCCAAAGAAAAAGCTCGGCAAAAAGTACTGGATTATATCAAGGACTTCCCTGATGAGGTGGAATTATTGGTTGCTGCCACGGATCTATTCATACAGGAAAAGTTAGGACTAGAAGATGCTTTTAATATGACTCAAGCTGTGTTAAAAGTTGATCCTGAGAATATAGCCGCTCTCAATAATTTAGGAGAGATCTTTTATTTGAATAATCAGACTGAAGAATCTATGTCGGTCTTTCAGCAAGCCTGGAATTTGGGAGATAAAGACAATCCGAATACCTTAAAGCGATTAACTCAAGGCAACTACACACTCTACTTAAGAACGAAAGAAACTGGCTATGCTCAAAATGCGCTGAAAGCCGCTTTATATGCTCAAAATTTGAGTTTAGACGATCCTGTTTTTTCCAGAGTGACTACCAATTTATGTAACACCAACGAAAACCTGTCTTGTAATGAATAAGTACCTGCTACTAGTATTAGTATTAATTTTTTCAACTGATCTGACGGCCCAGATTAAATTTGGCTATGTAGATTATGAAGCCGTTTTGGAAAGTAATTCCGAAGTGGCACAACTTAATGAACGTCTTGAGAAATATGCTGAAGCACTCAGAAATGAAGCTGACAGCCTTGATAATTTGTACAGATCCGTCGTGCAAGAAATGCAGGGAATGGATGTTCAATCAATGAATCCAAATGGTCCTGAAAGAGCCAAGTATGAAAACCTTAACGTTCGCCTTATGATTCTGGAGGAAAATTCAGAAACCCAAAAACGAGAACTTGAGCAACGTTACCAGCAGCGCAGATCGCAATTGCTGGATCCCTTTTTCAAAAAAGTAAGCCGAGCGATGGATGAGATTGCACTTGAGAATGGAGTACAAGTAATTCTGGATCCGACCTCAGCACCGGAAAAAATCAAGAAAGCATTGGAATCAGAATCGGTAATTGACCTTACCGATCAACTAACACAAAGACTTTTAGAATATTAATATTATGAAAAAGATCATAGCTCTATCATTTTTCTTCCTTTCAAGTTTATCGACTAGTGAGTTAAAGGCGCAAGATTTTGAATTCAGGCTAGTAAATAAACAATATCTGTTTTCGCAAGTAATGTCTAAGGTTGGTCCGTCTATAGAAAGAGACATGGCCCAATACGTAGATTCTTTAGATTATGCGAATAGTGCTGAGCGTAGAGCAATACTATCTTTGATTAGAGAGGGGCAAGAGAAGTTAAAAACCGCAGAAGGGATGAATTTGGTAAGTTCTCAAACGACCATGAACCTGCTTCTAAATGACTATAATAAATTTATTGAGAACTTAGAACTGAAGAAGCAGAAAAAGTATGAACAACTTTTAGCACCTTATATAAAAAGCCTCAATGAAGCTATCCAATCAGTCGCTGATCAGAATAATATCGATCATGTAATACCTACACATGATGAAAATGGAAAACAGATTGTTCTGTATTTCACTCCCCAGGAAGTGGAAAAATACGATATGACATTACAGGTATTAGAATACTTGAACAGTAATTAATTCTGGATAACTATTATCAATATGCCTGAATCTAACGAAAGCCTAGACTATGAACAGTCTAGTGGAGGCAAATCCAAAAAAGAAGGTTGTGGAAGTGGGTGTATAGGTGCCTTCGTAATTCTTATTGCAGCCGTGATCTTTGCTTACTGTTCACTTGATGACAGCGACTATTATATGATGCCCGGTGAAGCCAATATGTCTACCGATGCCATTGAGCAAACTTTCAAAGAGATCGACAGGATTCTTCCCGATTCTTTAGTCATTGATGATCCACTAAATTCATACAATCATTACAGCCAAGCTGAATCTTTTGGGAATATGTTTTACGGATTAAATCCAGTAATCATGACGGCCCTAAAAGCCGATACTTCTAAGAAATACAGATTTCAATATATCGCTCGTGTTGATCATGTAGATGCTAATGAATTTGTGATTCGAGACTTTTTAGTGGATAGTATCTGGAGATATAAGCCAATAGATCTCGATTCTGAAGATTCTTTTTGGGACAATTAGTTCATAAAGTCCGTTCATTCAGGGTTCATTTATTCTACAGTTACTATAAAATAAAATTTCGAGCCTTCTAAGTTTTCTAACCAATAGGCTCTTTCAGTGCTATCAACAGCTGATCCTGCTCCAAATCTGTTTACAAAATACACTTTTACGGAGCCTTCTGCTTCTCCCTTTACTATAGCTAAATGTCCTCTTTTAGCTTCATCATACCTTATTGATACAATTTCAGGATCTTCTGAAAGTCCCGGCGCATAACCACCCCGCATCATTCCTCGCCTATAATTTAATATCTCCTTTTCATCACCTTTCTCAATCTCAATTACTTGCGAAGATGTATTCATTGACTTACAATCTTCTATTAAACATTTAGTGCTGCCACAGCCAACAAGCAGAATACTAAACAGGATTAACATACACACTGAAATACATCGATTAATCATGAGATAAATAGTACATTACTGATATAAGTTCATTTAATATATCAATTATGAAAAAGTATTTTCTGCTAAGTATTTTTTGGTTTGTCAGTATATCCGGATTCGCTCAGGATTTCGAGAAAGAGATTCAACAAGCTGACTCCATCGTAACTGAATTTTTCGGTAAACACTTGTTGCCGGGAATGAGTATCTCTGTGTATAAAGATGACCGAATGATCTGGTCAAAAGGGTATGGTTTTGCTGATCTCGATAACGAAATTGAGGTTGATCCATCTAAAACATTATTTCGTATTGGCAGCGTCTCAAAAACCCTTACAGCTGCCGGATTAGGGTTAATGATTCAGGACGGCGTTCTTAGTGCTGATGACGAAATTCAGAAATGGGTTCCTGACTTTCCCCAAAAGAAATATCCTATAACTGTAAAGCAAGTGTCGGGACATATAGCAGGGATTCGCCATTATCGAGGCGATGAATTTATGAGCACTAAAAAATACGAGACGGTAATGGAAGGGCTTGTATTTTTTAAGGACGACTCATTACTCTTTGAACCGGGAACTAAATATCAGTATTCAAGCTATGGTTGGAATTTGATAAGTGCTGTGATAGAAGGAGCTTCAAAGGAGGCTTTTCTTCCATACATGAAAACGCATGTGTTTGAGCCTTTAGGGATGAATAACACGGTACCCGACTGGGCAGATAAAGACATTGAAAATAGGACTAAATTTTATATCTGGAGAAACGGAACAAATGTTGAAGCCCCTTACGTAGATAACAGCTACAAATGGGCCGGCGGTGGGTTTATTGGAACAACAGAAGACCTGATCAAGTTTGGTGAAGCACATTTCGATTATGAATTTTTGAATCAAGAGACTCAAAAACTCTTAATCACTCCTCAAATGACTTCAGATGGTAAGTCTACTAATTATGGAATGGGATATAGTACCTTGCGGCATGCAGGAAATGATTGGGTTGGGCATTCTGGAGGTTCTGTTGGCGGAAGCACCATGTTTTTGATGAATAAAGAGCACAGGATGATCATTGCCTATACTATTAATCGCTCGGGCGCTAGTTTCGATGATCTGCATTTCCGAATTGCGGATATTTTCTTGAATTCAGGTGAATGACACTAGAAGAAACCAAGCAAAAATATCCTCAGGTCGCAGCTTTATATTTGATTATTGAAGACAAAAATATCAAACTGACTGCTTTGCCAACGAATTCTAAAATGGATAGCATCTATTTCCGGGAAATTGAATTCATTAATGAAGATTTTTCTGCCATTATTCCGTTGGATGATGAATACGAAGATGTTGAAAAAGGGAATCAGGCTCTTATGCTTCAGTTGATCATATATGCTGTTGAGGAATATGAAGATTGCGAAGATTTTTTGGTTTGGTCAACCGCTTTTGGTTTAAACTCAAATGACCCTTTTGTTCTTGATATGTATAGAGACCTTGGAAAAACTATTCCAAAGATCCGAGACATTATTGGAACAGATATAAATGATATCTCAGACTATGACTGGGAATTAAATGCCGGAGCAGCTCAAGCATTAAGGGAGTTAGATCAATGATATTTCCCAAAAAATGGAAAGATTACGAGCTGATCGATCATGGAAACACGAGAAAATTAGAGCGTTTTGGAACCATAATTCTAGACCGACCGGAACCATCTGCCACATGGAAAAAATCAATATCTGCTTCAGAATGGAAAAAAGCAGTTGCAGTGTTTTCCGAAAATAAAAATCAGAAAGGTAGTTGGGATAAAGAGTTAGATGATTGGAGTATCTGTTATCCATTTGGGGATTCTGAGATCAAATTCAAACTCAGCCAAGGCTCATTCAAGCATCCCGGAATCTTTCCGGAGCAAGCAGAAAACTGGGAATTCATAAATCAAAAATGTAGCGAATTGATTGCAGATGGAATTACCCCAAAATTTCTGAATCTTTTTGCGTACACAGGGGGAGCCAGCTTAGCTGCGGACTTTTCGGGGGCGGAAGTAACCCACATTGATTCCGTTAAAAGCGTTGTAAACTGGGCAAGGGAAAATGCAGAATTGAACAATATAGACTCTATTCGATGGATCGTTGAAGATGCCCCAACGTTTGTTGAAAAAGAGATCCGAAGAGGAAATAGATATCATGGAATTATTATGGATCCGCCCATATTCGGACTTGGACCAAAAGGCGGGCGTTGGAAGCTGAATCGTGATTTACCAAAGCTTCTGGAGGATGCTATGAAGCTCCTTGATCAAGATAACAGGTTTTTTATTTTGAATACCTATTCACCTCAACTACCGCTTCCTGAACTTAAAAAGTTACTTTCAACAATTGCCGGATTCCCTGATAATTATGAAAGCAATACACTTGGGCTTAAGAGTACTACAAGAAAAGAATTACCACTTGGAAACTTAGTGAGGTTTTAAAATCTAGTAATATGACCTGTAAAAATTGCGGAATAGAAATTAGCGGAGATTTTTGCTCTAATTGTGGGCAAAAAACGAAAGTAGATCGAATAAATGCAACGTATATACTTTCTGAGATCCCAAACACCTTTCTCCAAATTGACACCGGATTATTCTTCACGATCAAAGAGTTTTTTATACGACCGGGAAATAGTATCCGGGATTATCTGGAGGGAAAAAGAAAAAACTATATAAGACCTCTTTCGTATGTTTTGTTGCTTTCTACCTTTTATGCATTAGTTGCCAATTTAGTTTCTGAAACCACTTTTTTAGGAGAAGTTGTCCTCGGTATGGCGGAGGGTGGCTCGTCTGCAAAATCAGATCCTATTTTATCTTCAGTTTTAACCTGGATAGCTGAAAATCATGCATACTCTACCGTTCTGTTTCTTCCTTTCTTTTCTATTTCATCTTTGATAGCATTTAAAAAGTATCGATATAATTTTTTTGAGCACTTTGTGATCAATGCTTACATAACGGGTCAGCAAGCCATCATTTATTCCTTTTTTGTACTCGTTCAATATCTAGGAAATATCGATTTTTACTATTTTCCCATTATTTCGCTAAGCCTCTCAATTGGTTTTGCTTTTTGGGCATTCATTCAACTCTTTAGTCCGGCCGGAAAGGTCAGTTCTTTCTTAAGAACTTTAATGGCTTATATTTTATGCTATATGATAATTCTAGCATTTTTTGTGATTGGCTTTATAGTGTACCAGGTTTAATTTTCCGGATTACCAACCTTACCTATAAATAAGATGGTCCCGGATTCCTTTTCTCTTAATATCATTACATATGATCTGTTAAAATTAAAAACAGGATTACTCGGGCCTACTGAAGTAGTTCCTATTCCAACGCTGGTAACTGCAGCTGCTTCTGTTCCTTCTTCATCTAGTTTTAAGTAGGTTTTATGTTTTACTTCTGATATTGTTAAACCACCGTTTCGGTTAATATTGGAAAAGTCAGCCTGATTTGTGAAAGCGATTGGCATACCCATATTCTCTAAAGGTTGATTTAAACTTTTTTCATAAGAAAGCTCAAGTTTTGGTAAAAATATATCTACAGTATCTTTTTCATTCTCTCCATACCACTTTTCTAAGTTCTCCAAAGATAAATCAGTTTCTATTAGAGAATCTATTGGTGTACTATCGCTGGTTGGTTTGATAAGAGACATTGTAAAAAGGCCGTTTCCGTAAGGCAAGTCTATCATTTGTATGTTTTCATCACTGTAGAACTTTGCAGGAAGTTTCTGAGCCATCATATCTACTTTTTTTACCTGACCATCCTCTTTATAAAAATTTCTTTCAGTAGTTTTTTCAGGATCAAACTCGTAGACCCAATCACCTTTGAAGTACACAGCATTTATCAAATACATGATCATACCGGAGGGAATGCTCTCAATAATTTCGTTAATCTTTCCATGGGTTTTCTTTTGTACCCAGTTATTGATAACGTTTACAGATTCCGGGTCGTTGAAGTCTAGCTCTGAGGATTCCGCATCAAAATAGTTTGTCAAATTACTCGAGAAGTCTTCCTCAATCTGAAATCCTTGTCTGCTCCATATCGAGTTTCCAATCTCCATTTGAACCTTGGGATCGAGATCTGTAAGTAATTCTTTGAGCGAACTATAACCCTCGTTTATTTCAGGAAGGGAGAGGTCGTGAAGCTCAAGTGTGCTTTGAATCTCATCAAAAGTTTGTCCATTTGCCCCGTTCAAAGTCATTCCTAAAGCCATAGAAATACTTAAAGGAGAAATAAATACATTTTCTTCATCACTGCCTACGGCTAATTCTTTAAACATTTTGATGCTGAAAGATCGGTCAGCTTGTACAATTGCTTTTTCGGTTTTGGTTAATTCTCTGGGCAGTTCAGCATTCCCGGAATCGGTAACAGATTCCGAACAAGCGATAAGCAATAATAAAGTAAGTAATGGTAGCTTTGAGAGTTTCATAATCATTTTGTTTGTTGATACTTAAACATAATGAAAATAAGACGCTATTATTATGTGGCATCTTTTTTCATTTTCTTTGATGCTCATTTAACCATTTTCAGTGATCTGTGTAGGAACTATTCCCGCCACATCTGTTTCGAAGCTCCTGAACATAAAGCTCTGCAATAATTAACCCATCGTTATAATGAGGTTTTGGTAAGTCAGAACATTCAGCATCAGACTGAGGTTGCTTTTAATAATTCATATTTGAGCATATTTACCCTTAAGACACTTCATCTATGCAAAAAGTAGCAAAGCTTTAAATTATTATCATTCTGGTTCTGTAATTTAGTATTTCCCATAAATTTCAATGCAAAGGCATAATGCAAAAAGTTCTCTCCATTTGTTTTCTTCTTTTTCTGAATACTCAGATAGCATTATCACAGAACTCTTTTGTTGCAACTGTTTTGGATCATGAAACAGGAGAGCCGATCACTGGGGCAACTGTATCAATTCAGGAACTAAATGTTGGTGCTTTTAGCAATGCAGCAGGACAGGTGAACGTTCTCAATATTCCTGACGGCATCTACCAAATAAAGATCAGTTTTGTAGGCTATGAATCGATAACAATTGTAAGAAAATTTCCTCTCGAGCCTGAATATCAAGACCAAATTTTTGAGTTGCATCATGCACATGAAGAATTAGAACAGATCACGATTACTTCTACCAGAAGTAGCCGAACTATAGAAGATATACCAACCAGAGTTGAGTTCATTGCCGGAGAGGAATTAGCAGAAAAAGGAAACATGAAACCCGGTGATATTAGGATGCTTTTGAATGAAAGTACAGGCATCCAAACCCAGCAAACTTCAGCAACCAGTTATAATTCCAGCATCAGGATTCAAGGCTTGGATGGTAAATATACTCAACTGCTCAGAGACGGCTTGCCTTTGTATTCTGGATTTTCGGGAGGATTAAGTTTGATGCAGATCGCTCCACTTGACCTGAAACAAGTTGAAGTTATAAAAGGCTCCTCTTCCACTTTATATGGTGGAGGTGCAATTGCCGGTCTTGTTAATCTAATTACCAAAGCCCCAGGAGAAGAACCCGAACTGAGCTTCATGTTTAATGGAACCTCCGCTCTCGGTTTTGATGCAAGCGGGTTTTATTCCGACCAAAACAAGAAAATTGGGACAACCATTTTTACTTCTTTCAACAAAGGAACGGCGTATGATCCGGCAGATATCGATCTAACTGCTATACCTAAATTTGAGCGGTTTACTCTGAACCCTAAACTGTTCGTTTATCTAAGCGATAAAACCAAGTTTAATGCCGGGTTGAATCTGGTTACCGAAAACAGGTTAGGTGGAAATATAGACTATGTTGAAGGAAATGAAGTGAACAACCCCTATTTCGAAAAAAATGAAACCAATCGTATTTCCAGTCAATTTCAATTTAGTCATGGATTAAACAATTCCTTAGCTCTGGAAGTTAAAAACAGCATTAGCTTATACGATAGATCTGTACAAATTCCGGATTTTATGTTCTCCGGGAAGCAAACATCTTCATTCAGCGAAGCTAATATCAGCCTGATTAAAGATGCTTCAGAATGGATTGCAGGGGTTAATTTATGGACTGAAAATTTCGATCAGGAACAAGGAAGTAATAATAAAGATCTTAGCTTTTCAGAATCAGTAATAGGGGCATTTATACAGAATATTTGGAACGTACAACCAAAATGGACGTTGGAAACAGGTTTTCGACTAGACAACCACAGCGAGTACGGTACTTTTGCTTTACCACGCTTGTCAATAATGTTTGAGCCTTCTCAACAACTCACGTTTCGTGCGGGCGGTGGATTGGGATATAAATCTCCTACTGTATTTTCTGAAGATGCCGAACAAATTCAATTTCGAAATATTCGTCCTATAAATAGTATTTTGCTTAAAGCAGAACGATCTTTTGGAGGAAATTTTGATACAAATTTCCAGCTGGCTCTTTCAGACAAACTTTCTTTATCTACCAATGTGCTCCTTTTTTATACCAGAATTGACGACCCTCTTCAGCTAACCGGAGTACCATCTGTAGGTGTTAGTCAATCTGAGTTTGAATTTGTTCAACCCGACGGATTTGTAGATACAAAAGGTGTGGAAGTAAACATGAAGTGGAGTTATGACGATCTTAAACTATTTATTGGCTACACTCATGCCAATGTGCAGGAGCACTATAATGGGAATGTAAGTTCTTTTCCATTGGTTGCTGAACATCGTTTGAACAATGTATTGATGTATGAAAAACATGGAGAATTCTGGATCGGACTGGAAGCGTATTACTTTAGTCCACAGAAGCTAAATGACGGAAGTGATGGAAAATCGTACTGGATTACAGGGCTTATGACAGAAAAAGTTATAAATGAAACCGTCTCAGTTTTTCTGAATTTCGAAAATTTCCTAGATACACGTCAATCCAAATTCGATACCATTTACACGGGCAGTCTAAGCAATCCTGATTTCCGAGATATCTATGCCCCGGTTGATGGTTTCGTGATAAATGGCGGGTTTAAATTGGTATTTTGAATCGATCAGCAGGTTAAAAGCTCAATGTAAGCACTTTCATAAGATTCTCTCTTTTAGGTTCATTATTATGTTAAGATCTAAAAAAGAAAGTCAACACTTATGAAATCAATTAGTTCTCTATTTCTAATTCTCCTATTCCTTATTCCTAATTCTTTGGCACAGGAAGTAAAAGTAATAGACCCTCCGTTTTGGTGGGCAAATATGCCGGTTACAGAACTTCAGATTCAGTTGTATGGCGAAAATATAGGGTCTTACAGAGCATCTGTAACTTATGATGGTGTAGAGATTAAACGTCAGATTTCAGTTGATTCTCCTAACTATCTGTTTATCTATTTAGATATTTCCGAGAAAGCGGTTGCAGGAAAAATGGAAATTGTTCTTAATAATAGAAAGGAATCCATTACAGTACCTTATGAACTTTTAGAAAGAGAACCTGCTGAAGGCCGATATCAGGGATTCGATTCAAGAGACGTGATCTACTTAATGATGCCCGATCGTTTTGCTAACGGAAACCCGGACAATGATACTATTGAGGGAATGTTGGAATCTGCTGATCGATCTAATCCTCAACGACGTCAGGGCGGAGATATTCAAGGTGTAGTTGATAATCTTGATTACATCAAAGATCTGGGTATATCAGCAATTTGGTTTACCCCTCTTTTCGAAAATGATATGAGTGTTAAATACGGCGCTTACCACGGTTATGCAGCTACAGATCTTTATAAAGTGGATCGGCGATTTGGAAGTAATGAAGAATATAAAGACATGATCGAGACGGTGCATCAGAATGGGATGAAGGTAATCATGGATATGATTCACAATCATATTGGTGATAACCATTGGTGGATGAAAGACTTACCAACTAAAGACTGGGTTCATAATTTTGAGAAACTTGGACAAACTAATTTCAGAGGGTCTGTAGCTTCAGATCCTTATGCCTCAAAGTACGATTCCAGAAAATTAACAGATGGATGGTTTGTTCCTGAAATGCCGGATTTGAACCAACACAATGAAATATTAACAGATTATTTGATTCAGAATACACTATGGTGGATAGAATATACAGGAGTTGATGGAATACGAATGGACACTTACGTTTATCCTGATAAAGAGTATATGGCACGGTGGGCTAAAGAAGTGCTAGAGGCTTACCCTAGTTTCAATATAGTTGGTGAAGCTTGGGTAAATACAGTTCCCGGAGTTGCTTTTTGGCAGGATGATAAAGACGGTGTAGACGATGGCTACGATTCAGAACTTCCCAGTTTAACAGATTTTCAATTTTCATTTGCCGGAAGAAAAGCATTTAACGAGGATTTTGGATGGGAAACAGGAATTAGCAGACTGTACTATATGTTATCTCAGGACTTTGTGTATTCCAACCCAATGAAAAACGTAACCTTCCTCGATAATCATGATATGAGTAGGTTTTATGAGCATATTGGAAAAAGAGAAGCCGAATTTAAAATGGGCTTAGCTTGGCTAATGACAACACGAGGAACTCCGCAGATCTATTATGGAACAGAGCTTATGATGGGGCATGAAAATCGCGGTGGTGATGATGAGGCCTGGAGACAAACAATGCCGGGCGGTTTTCCAAACGATAGTCGTTCTATATTTACTGAAGAAGGAAGAACCCGGAAAGAAAACGAAATTCACAACTACACCAGAAACTTAATTCAATGGAGAAACGCTTCTCCTGCGATTCATGAAGGGAATTTGGTGCATTTTATTCCTCAAGATAATGTATATGTTTATTTCAGAGACCATGAAGAACAAACAGTAATGGTAATCATGAATAACAACGACGAAGAAAAAACAATTGATAAAACGAGATTCGCTGAAATTTTAGAACGGTTTTCTAAAGCAGAAAATGTTGTAGAATCTTCAAGTCTAGATTTAAATGAAGACCTGATTGTAAAAGGGAAAACCACAACAATCCTGGAACTAAAAAGATAAGTGAGTTATGTTTTTAAGATTTGTCAAGACAACTACATTATATTAAACTTATACTATCAAATCGTATTTTAACTAGATACTTCAATACTAATAAATATCTGATGAAGAAATTTACTTTCGTTCTCACACTATTATTATGCTTGCCATTAATAGTACAGGCACAAATAAAGCTTAACTATAATATTAATCCGGGGTCCTCATACATAACAAAAGTAGTTCTGGAGCAGGATATATCGCAAACAGTTATGGGACAAACCCAAGATATTGAAAGCGATCAAGGATATGGAATTCAATTAAAGTTTACTGATCTAGAAGATGGAAAATACTCAGTAACTATGGTTTATAACAGCATTATGGTTAATCAGCCAATGGCGGGCTTAGACTATGACTCTGAAACAGCCACATCGGAGCCTACTGGGTCGGCTAAAGCAATTGCTTCTGTCCTCAACAATGAACTTTATTTTACGCTTAGTAAAAACGGAGAAGTTTCTAACATTTCAGGATTTGAAGCAATGTTAGATTCAATGGCTGTAAGCATGGGGATAACTGACGATGCCCAGGCCTCAATGTTTAAGTCTCAAATGTCATTACAATACAACGCGCAGTCTATTGTAGATCAGCTTAAACGAACGCTAATCATCTTTCCTGATAAGGAGCTGAATAAAGGCGATACATGGTCAGAAGATCAATCTGTGACTGTACCATTTGCGATGAATATTCAAACTACTTACGAACTTGCAGATTATGATGATGAAACGGTAACCTTAAACATTTCTTCAGATATTTTCACAGAAGGTGATGAAGCAAATATGGGCGGAGCAACGATGACTCCGGATCTTTCCGGAGTTCAGTCAGGAACTATTACTATTGACAGAAATACAGGACTAATACTGAAAGGAGGAATGGAACAACTTGTTTCAGGGATTTTAAATATGACTTCCCCCCAAGAAATGGAAATACCGTTGGAAATTTCAGGTAAAACTGAGGTAGTAGGGAGTATAGAATAATCTGTGTGTAGATAATTGATAGCGGTTACAAACTATCTAAAATCCACACTTTGAATCTTTTTTAATTGTGTAGTTAAGGTGCTCAAATTTAGTTTTGGAGCACCTTTTTTTTATGGATTCATTTTTAGAATCAATAAACCCATTAATTGCTCAAACGGTACATTGTTTGAAGATCATCGAGTTGTTCTTGGTTTATAAGGTGGGTATCCAGCTCTAAGTCCTTTTTCATTTGATGATTTCGTTCCGGTCCCAAGGCATAAAATATATTTAGCTGTTCAAGCTCGTTCTCAAAATATTTTTTTGTGAATTTATCTTTAAAATATACACCGTTAATGAGCTCTTCGAATTTCTTTAACAATAGATTTGAAGTTCCCTGCAAAAATTCATGAACTAGTTTTTTGTTCTCTTTTACCATATCACAGCTAAAGCGCATAGGAGCCAGCCTCCCTAACAGCTGAGACGGCAGAAAATGAGCACTATTAATAGAATTGTATTCCAGGTACAAAAACCGCAGAAGAGCACCAAGACCTTTTCTCACCCTGCCATGCCCTTTAAAACAGCCGTACACTTTAGAGTAGTCATCCAAAACCCTCATTGACAACCTGAATTCACGTTTATTTCCACGTCTTTTGGTAGAGATGAAATAATACGTTTCTGTCCTTTTATTAGCATAATTAAATGGAGGTCTTAAAGATCGAATTAAGAGGTTTTCCAAAAGAACCGCATCCATTTCTGATTTACAAATCTCAAATCCTATTCGCTCAACATGAGCGATCATGCTCTGTACTTTTTTTGATTTCGAATACCGATAAGAAGTAACTCTTTTATACAGATCTTTAGCTTTCCCAACATAAAGTACCTCATCCTTTTTCCCATACATAGTATATACTCCGGGCTCATGAGGAGGCACTTGCAACAAGGCAGAATTCACTCGTTCTTTTTGAGTGATAGATATTGGTTCAAAAAGATCTAAAGTCACTTAATAAGATTTTCGATAAAAATGGAGTATTGTTAGTTTTCGATTTCAAAATCAACCGAATAAACGGTATTTCCCCAGATCAATTTTATTACACCCGAGTTATTTTCTCCTTCAACAAGAATTGTAAAGCCTTCTGTACTGTCTGCTTTGTTAGAAACAGACATAGGTACTCGGCCCAGATCTCTTTCCTGATCATAGGTTTGTCCATTTTGGCCAGTTTGCTTATTGATGATAAGTAAACCGCCGTCTTTCTCAGGTATTGAAAAAAGGGTGTATTCACCAGCGGGAACTTTAAGATCTCCTATTTTAAGATTTGAGGATGTCTTAAAATGTGTAGCTCTGTTAGCTCCTGTTCTCCAGCGCTGGCCGAAAGGAACTATGCCTCCAAATAAATTTCGTTCTCGGCGCTGTGGAGTGCCGTAAGAAACATTGAACTCTGTATTTCCTATAATAAACTCTTCTTCTACAGCACCGGATAAAGAACCAAATGGATTTCCTTGTTTATCAGATGAAGCAAATCTTTTGGCTATACTGTTTATTTCGACGTTATTGGCTCGTTTTACTGTGAGTTTTCGTGTAGTTTCAGAAGCGTCAAGTTCAACAATATTACCGTTTCTATCTACTTTAACTCCCATTACCCCTCTGGAAGGATGGCGGATCGTCATTGAATCAGTATCTATTTTTGCAACTATAAAAGTAGATGCTCTGCTACCAGTTAATAGCCTTTGATCTATACTATCCGCAGTGGTTTGCATTGCATTATTAAACGCCACTTCAAATGGCCAATGTACCATGTCAATAAATGGCAGAATACCTTCTTCATAAGTTGTTGTTAAGGTCCTGTAAGTTCCGTCATTCGTTAATATTGAAACAACCAAAGAGTCGCCCGATTTGATATAAGACCTTTCAACGGTTCCTTCCGAATCAAAGCCATTATCAAGATCGTAATCTTTGATAGTCATTTCGTTAATACCACCACTTTTAGTAAGGGACAACTCATAAGACTTAAGCGTTGTTCTAGGACTTCTCAGAACAACTTTAGCACTTATTGAAGCGTCTGTTTTCTCAAATGTTTCTACTGCTAAAGTGTCATTTCCTAAAAGGGTTACATAGCCGGCGTTATTGGCGGTTTCTGTATTTCCCGAACATGACATAAAAGTGAATAAAGCAGCAACTAATAACCCAATATTATAGCGATTCATTGTCTTCTCTTTTATTGTTTTTAAGAAAGTAATTTTTTTAAAGCCTCAACTTGTACCGGCTTTTTAATAAAGTCAGAGACTTTTTCATCCCATTCAATTTTATAGAGATCTTCTGTATTTGTATTTACTCTGGAACTGATCACAAAGATCTCGATATTTTTTTCTACTGTTGATCTGATTTTATCAAATTCTTTTAAAAAATCCCACCCATTCATTTCGGGCATATCAATGTCGAGCAAAATAAGATCAGGAAGTTCAGAGCCGGAATCGACCATCCCCTTTATTCCCTCTAAAGCTTTTTTACCATTTTCATAAGTAATCACATCGTTTTCGGGTAAATGACTTTTTATAATTTTTTTTACCCCAAATGTGTACACTTTATCATCATCTATAATACAAACACTCTTCGTTTTACTCATTTTAATCTAATTTTAAATGTTGTTCCCTTTCCGGGTGTGCTATCAACTTTAATTGAACCTCCCAATGATTCAATCTGATTCTTTGTTATAAATAACCCAATTCCTTTTGAGTTTTCATTTCCATGGAATGTTTTATACATCCCAAAAAGTTTGTCTCCGTGTCTTTCCAGATCAATACCCAAACCATTATCCGATACTTCAAGATATGGGTGCCCATTCTTTTCATAAACCGCAATCTTTACCTTTGGCTTTTTATCAGGATCTCTATATTTGATTGCATTTGAAATCAGGTTTAAAGTAATACTCTCTAAATAGGCCGGATTATACTCAATGGTTAGTCCCTCATCTATATTCTCTTCAAATTCTATGTTATACGAAAGAATATCAGAGATCAGTATTTCCTTCACCTTTTGAATCATTTCAGCAGGCTTTAATTCCTTTAGATCTTTTTCTGTTTTGTACTGCTGATCTATGATCTCATTTAGGTCTTCGATGGAAACATTGAGTCTTTCTGAAGCAGTTTTCAGGTACCCCATTAATTCTTCTTTCTCTTCTTCCGATTCTTCCACATCAAAAAGAGAAAGCAACATGGAAATATTTCCGGCATGGTTTCTAAGATTGTGAGAAACGATGTGAGCAAAGTTCAATAATCGTTTGTTTTGGTCACCAACAATATCCAGAGTTTCGTTCAGCTGTAATTCTTTCTGTTTACGTTGAGAAATATCAGTTACTACAGCGAGCACAGCAGGTTCATCTGATCCAACTTGTTGGAAGGGTACTTTTATAGTTTGATGAAAAACCTCATTCCCTGAAGCATCAGAAGATTTGATCTCCGGTATAAATAACGTTTCGCCGGTCCTTGCCACTTTCACATCGGCAGCATGGTATCCTTTTGCTTGTTGTTGAGGAACTCCAAGATCCACATCTTTTTTACCTATAATCTCATCTTTTGAAAGCCCGAAAAACTCCCGGGTAGCTTTATTGGCCATTAAATATTTACCATCAAGATCTTTAACAAAGATAAGATTGGGTACATTATCCAAAACGGATTCAAATTGTTTTCTCAGTAGATCATTCAACTCCGAAATAGACTTTTCTCTGGTGATATCTGATAAAAAACCGGATGATAAAACTGAACCATCTTCTTCAAGTTCCGGATTTGCTTTACCACGCACCCATCGGAGTCCTTTTCGGGGCAATTCTACTCTGAATTCACAACTCCATTCCTGTTGAGTTTTTACCGACCATGAAATGGATTTCATAACTCGGTGAACATCGTCTCTGTGAACTAACGTTAGCAGGGGCTTAATACTATTTCTGAGTACACCGGGTTCAATTTCCAGAACCTCTCTTATTCCGTCACTCACAAATGGAAAGCTCACGTTCTCTTTAGCGTCCACTTTGTGTAGATACAAAAAACCGGGCGCTTGCTCAGAAAGCTTAGTAAATAAATTATTTCTTTCCTTTAATTTTTGGTCAGCTTCCTTTTCTTCAGTGATATCTTTTATATATCCATAGCCTAAAATACTTTCATCTTTATCAGTTTCCAGGGTAGCACTTCCTCTTAGCCATCTGGTACCTTTTATTGGAAGTTGAACTCTGAAATCACAATTCCACTCTGCTTTAGATTCGAGCGCATTTTTCAAAGAGTCTGTAAAAACCTTAACATCCTCCGGATGTATTCTTTCACTAATGGCCGAAACATCATGTTTTACATCCTCAGGCTCAAGCTCATAAATTGCCCTAATACCTTCACTGGCAAATGGAAAACATGAAGTTCCGTCTTTGTTGAACTTGTATTGATAAAAGAATCCCGGAACGTTTTCAGAAAGCCGTAGAAACATTTCATCGCTTTCTTTTAGCTTTTGTTTTGCTATTTGTTCTTCAGTAATATCTCTGGTAATGCCATAAGTACCAATCAGAACACCATTACCATCATACAAAGGCATTTTACTGGTAGAAGCCCACTTCACCTTATTCGTATCGTCTGCAAAAACCTCTTTTTCAACTTTATTAAATATAGGTTTCTCAGTTTTTATGATCTCTTGTTCATCTTCAAACGCAGGACGTGCGTGCTCATCTTCAAAAAAATCGAAGTCGGATTTCCCAACAATTTCAGAAGGGTCATCAAGTCCAAACTTATCTGCACAGGCTTTATTTATTCTAATAAAACGGCTTTCCAGATCTTTGAAATAGACGCTTTCACGGATGTTGTCCATTAAATGGCTAAAAAACAGAGCCTCTTCACTTAATGTAAGGGTGAAATCATCAGGAGAGGAACCAAGTTCAGCATAGCCGGCCATTTTACTGATTCCCCCCTCGCTATTCCTTTCAATAACTTCGCCAACCCATTCTATAAAGTATTCAGTATCGTTAATTGAATGATGGGTTTTTCGATAAAATGGAATGTCCTCGCTAATTTCGGCACTGCAGAAAGCTTCGAGTATCTCACCTTTCAAGTTCTTAGGCACAAAATCAGCATCTTCCCCAAAAAGTTTTAAGAAAGTAAGCCCAAGGCTTAGATCATTTTTACTAACGTCCCAAATCCAGGCCGATTTAGGAATTTCTTTTCTATGTGATGAAACGAGGGTCATGGTGTTGGGTGCTTAATTTCCTCCAGCATTTTTAATCTGGTTGCTTCGAATTCATCACCGGATTTCCAGGCTTGTAAATTTGAGTCGTTGAGAGCTCTAAATCCAACTTCAAAGAATAAACGAGTATCTTCAACAGCTCCCGAAAGGTCCCAATACTCATTAATTTCGTCATTCACAGAATGATAATTTGCGGCAGACACACTGTCTACAGTTTCAGCATATCCATCAGGTTTATTTATAAATTCATTTCCCGGATTTGGGAAAATAGCAGGAATTCCTACTTTTGCCATATTAAAATGATCAGAACGGTAGAAAATTCCTTGTTCGGGATTAGCGTCAGGTTTTACCGTTCTTCCTTGCTCTTCAGCAACTTCAACCACTTTATCGGCAAGCGTGTTTCTTCCATACCCAATAATTACAAGATCGTTTGTTTTACCATACACATTCATTCCATCCAAATTGATATTGCCAGTTACTTTACCCGGATGAACCGTTGGGTTTTCTGCCCAGTACTGAGATCCCAGCAGTCCAACTTCCTCAGCTCCTACTACAACGGCAAGAACACTTCTTTTCAGTTCCGGTTGAATAGATTTGTATGCTCTCATTGATTCCAATACGGCGCTTACTCCTGCTGCATTATCCTCGGCTCCATTATTTATCACGTCCCCATCAATTGCGGTTGTGATTCCCAAATGATCGTAATGAGCAGTCAGAACCAAATATTCATTTTTTAATTCCGGATCATTCCCTTCAATTTTTGCGATCACATTTCTGGAATTGATATCTCTATATTCTGCGTCTATCTCAACAGAAAGGCGAGTATTTTGTAGCTTAACAGGCTCAAAATCAGGAGAATCCGCAGCTTCTAGCATTTCATCGATGTTTAGCCCAGCCTGGCTGAATAATTTTTGTCCTGCTTCGTAAGTAACCCATCCGTTCATTTCAGTGCTTCCCATATCAGCATTTTCATCGCTCTTCACATAAAATCGCTCGCGACTCCAGCCATTTGAAACTACTCCCCATCCGTAACCCGCTGTTGGCGTTGTGTGGATTATGATCGCTCCTAATGCACCCATTTCTTTAGCTTTTTCATATTTGTAGGTGTAGCGACCATAATATAATCGTGTTTTGCCACCAAATAGGTTCTCATCATATTCAGGATCATTATTCTTAATTACAATGATCTTGCCCTTTACATCAACACCTTTAAAATCATCCCAGTTTTCCTCAGGAGCTTGTATTCCATAGCCCACATAAACTAATTCCGCGTTATTGATGTCTACACGTTCGCTTTGGTTTGATGGCCAGGCTACGAAATCTTCAAAAAAAGTGAGGCTACTAACCGTTCTGTTACCTGATCCGGCTTTGATATCCATAGAGTGACTCATGGTCTTTTGTCCCAACAAAGGAAAAGGCTGCACATAACTTCCATCTTCCACTCCTGATGTAGCTCCCATCGCTTTAAACTCTTCCACCAAATACCTTACAGTTTTTTCCTCGCCCTCTGTTCCTGTGCTTCTACCTAAAAACTCATCTGATGACAGCGTTGCTATATGTTCCATCAAGCTTTCTTTTGTAATCGTTTGTGCGGCGTTGTCAACTTTTGATGAAGAGCAGGAAATACCTGTAACAGCTATTAAAATTAATGCGAAAAGCTTTTTCATTGTTTAAAATCCTTAGTTATTCTTTAACACATCGAGTATAAATACTTTTCGGCACTTTTTTGAATTTGAATAGATACTTTACCAACTCTTTTCATTAATAAATTTACGACATGACATCTTTTAATGGCAAAATCGTTTTAATAACAGGAGCTGCAAGTGGAATTGGCTTCATTATGAGCAAAATGGCACTAAAAAGAGGGGCGAAGCATCTGGTTATGTGGGATATTAATTCAGAATTACTTTCCACTTCTGTAGAAGAGCTCAGATCAAAAGGATATTCCGTTTCAATGAATGTAGTGGATGTACGGGATATAGAACAAGTAACTAGTGCGGCTGAGAATGTAATTAACGAACAAGGCGGTGTAGATATACTGATTAATAATGCGGGGGTTATAGTTGGAAAGTCTTTTGCTACTCATTCTTATGATGAGATTGAAAACACAATGACGGTAAATTCTTTGGGATTGATGTACGTAGCCAGAGCGTTCCTTCCCGACATGATCAAAAGAGAATTCGGTAGAATTATAAATATAGCGTCTGCGGCAGGGCTTTCTCCAAATCCTGGAATGACCGTTTATGTAGCGAGTAAATGGGCTGCGGTTGGTTGGTCCGACTCACTTCGAATAGAGTTGGAACAAGATCATGAAAACATAAAGGTTCTAACTGTAATGCCAAGCTATATAAACACCGGAATGTTTGATGGAGTAAAAGCGCCTTTGCTTATTCCCGTTCTTGACCCCGAAAAAATATCGGCTAAAATTCTGAATGCAGTTGAAAAGGAGAAAATCTATCTCAGAGAGCCTTTTATGGTGAAACTGAGCCCTTTTATACGAGGTATTCTGCCGGCAAGAGTGTATGATTTTATAGCAGGAAATCTTCTGAAAGTGTACAGTTCAATGGATACATTCAGAGGAAGAAAAGGAGATAAAAATTGAAGGAACTACAGGCACACCTTGATAAACAAAAGAAGTTCTTCCAAACCGGAAAAACAAAGGAAATAGCTTATCGAATTGCACAGCTTAAAAAGCTAAAACAGCTCCTTATTGACAATGAGCAATTATTGATCGAAGAAGTTCATAAAGATTTTCAAAAATCCGCATTCGAAACTTATGTAACCGAGATCGGGCTTGTTATCACGGATATAAATTTTACACTCAAGAATATTGAATCCTGGACTAAGCAACAGTCCGTTTCTACACCCATTGTAAATTTTCCTTCAAAGAATTTTATCATCACCGAGCCGTATGGATCTGCTCTTATTATCGCACCATGGAACTATCCTATTTTGCTTTCGCTACAACCTATTGTTGGGGCAATAGCTGCAGGTAATACCGTTATATTAAAGCCTTCTGAACTTACCCCAAATACATCTTCAGCCCTTGAGAAATTGCTCTCAGAAACATTTGAGCCTGAATTTTTGAAAGTATTGCTCGGCGGAGTGGAGGAATCTTCTGTTTTGGTTAAAATGGATTTCGATTACATTTTTTTTACGGGAAGTACTCGGGTAGGAAAAATTATAATGAGAGAAGCAGCCGAACGTTTAACTCCTCTAACGTTAGAGCTGGGAGGCAAAAGTCCTTGCATAGTTGATAAAACAGCAAATCTTGAAATTTCAGCTAAACGCATTGCGTGGGGAAAATTCGTAAACGCAGGGCAAACGTGTGTAGCCCCAGATTATTTATTGGTAGAAGAATCGATCAAAGATAAGCTTTTAACTCATTTGAAAAATTCGATTCACCAGCTATATGGCAATGAACCAAAAGAAAGCCCGGATTTCTCTAGAATTATTAATGATGCTCATTTTGACCGATTGGCAGCACTTATGAGTGACGGGGAAACTGTAATTGGAGGTGAATCCGATAAAGAAGAAAGATACATCGCTCCAACCATACTCAACAATATCTCTCTTGAAGACAAAATTATGCAAGATGAGATCTTCGGACCAATTCTTCCGATATTGACATATACTTCCGTGGAAGAGTGCATCAAAATTATAAACGCAAGACCAAGACCACTTGCTTTATATGTTTTCACCTCAGATCAACGGTTAGAAGACAGAATTTTAAATACGGTTTCTTTTGGCGGTGGCGCAGTAAACGACACCATTGCACAACTGGGCAATCATCATTTAAGTTTTGGCGGAGTAGGAGCCAGTGGGTTTGGTTCATATCATGGTAAATCCAGTTTTGATGCTTTTTCTCATCAAAAAAGCGTAATGAAAAAACCATTCTGGCCGGATGTACCTATTCGTTATGCTCCTTATGATGATCTTAAATTGGGGCTGGTAAAGAAGGTGCTGAAGTAGAAATATGTTTGCTCCGCTTTTTAATGTCATTCAAGTGTAGGCAGGAATCTAAAATTTGATGAAGTTTGTTAACTTAAATAACAACAAAGATCGCGGGCAAGCGCAGCGAGACATCTAGGTTTATTTTAATCCAATTCAGCAATACCAATAATGAACAACACATTTAAAGCATATCAGGTAGAAGAAAATGAAGACGGTTCCTTTTCATCAGAAGTAAAACAAGTTCCTTTTTCCGTTTTGCCGGATAACGAAGTTTTAATTAAAGTTCATTTCTCATCATTAAATTATAAAGATGCTTTATCGGCAACAGGAAACAAAGGTGTTACCAAATCATATCCGTTTATTCCCGGTATTGACGCTTCAGGAGAAGTGATTGAAGACAAATGTAACACGTTTACAAAAGGTGATAAAGTAATTGTTACAGGATACGATCTTGGAATGAACACTTCCGGAGGTTTTGGTGAATTTATAAAAGTACCCGCAGGTTGGGTTGTTCCACTTCCTGAAAAAATATCTATGCTTCAGGCTATGATCGTAGGAACTGCTGGCTATACAGCCGCGTATGGAGTAACCAGATTGAAAAGAGAGTTAGTCACGCCACAATCAGGGGAAGTTGTTGTAACAGGAGCAACAGGTGGAGTTGGTAGTATGGCCGTATTTCTCCTGTCAAAACTAGGTTATTCTGTAACTGCAGCCACAGGGAAAATGGACCAAAAACAGTTATTGGAAAAACTAGGAGCTAACAAAATAATCCACAGAAATGAATTGTATCCGGAAAAAAAGGCATTACTTAATTCAGGAATATATTCTGCTGCCATTGATACGGTTGGAGGTAAAATGCTGGAAGCCTTGATTCCTCAAATGCAACAAGACGGAGCAATAGCCTGCTGCGGTAATATTCTAGGACATGAACTACACACCAATATTTATCCGTTTATTTTGAGAGGTGTAAGTTTATTGGGGATAGATTCAGGCATAACCAAAATGCCATTCCGATTAAAGATATGGGAACTGCTAAACGAAGTAGCGAATGGTTTTCCAAAAGAAGCGTACAAAATAGTGCATCCGGAACAACTGAGAGTAGAAATCGGAAAAATACTCAAAGGAAATCAGATAGGGCGGGTAGTTTTAAAGCATAGCGCGTAGGTGAATAGCGCAATTCGTTAGTATAAATACATGTAAGAATTGCACTTATGAATTTTTACGTGTGTTAGATTGAACTAATTTCTACAACTTTATGCTTAATATGTAGTATTATTATCAAATGATACTAAATGCTACCACCTTAAAAGGAGTAGGAGACGTATGTTAAGTAGAAATTCTTTAAAGACCAGACTGACTTCCAGGTCAAATTGGTATCTTATTTTGATCGCATTTGTTTGCGCAGGTCTTAGTTGTACAGGCGATCCTGAAGCTGATACAAAAGAAGTAAACCGCACACCAATACTAGCAAACATTACAGAGCCTGTTGAACGGGATTACGCTGATATAAAGAATACAGGAATTCTGCGTGTAATTACCAGTTACAGCTCAAGCACATATTTTTTGCATCGCGGGATACAAGCAGGTTTCGAGTACGAATTGATCAAAAATTTTGCAAAAGAACATGATCTTGCTTTGGAAGTGATCATAATCGGAGAAGATGAAAATCCGTACGATTTACTTAACTCAGGCGAAGGAGATTTGATAGCGGCAAGTTATACTATAACTGACGAACGGCGAGAAGTTGTAGATTTTACACGGCCGTATAATTTGGTAGATCAGATCATTGTACTTTCAGAAGAGCTGGAGCTAGAGCCGGAAAGTATTACTGATTTAAGCTCAATACCAATTACCGTTCGTAGAAATAGTTCCTACTACGTAAAACTGAAAGAACTTCAGGAAGAAGGATTTGATCTTACGATCAATGTCGTAAGCGATGACATGGACACCGAAGCACTTCTTTTTCAGGTTGCTAATGGTTCATACAGCGCCACAGTAGCCGACGATAATTTTTTCCAGGCAAGCGATAAATACATGGGAGGGCTGGTGAGAGGTCCTGTAATTGCACAAAATGACACCATAGCCTGGGCTGTTAGAAAAAACGCCCCCGATCTTAAAAACAAATTCAATCAATATTTATACAAACACTTCCGATTTGGAAGCGATGGCATTCCTAAAAGATCAGCTTTCTTAAATGTGCTCCGCAAGAAATACTTTGAAGGCAGTACTCCGGTAGCAGATTATTTTACTCCAGATGTAGAAGTTCAAAGGTTTGGAGGCATTTCTCCTTATGATAGCTTGCTTCAAACGGTGGCTGCAGAATTTGATCTTGATTGGGTAATGTTAACCTCTATTGCTGCTCAGGAATCTAAGTTTGACCCGAACTCCGAAAGCTGGGCTGGAGCAGTTGGTATTATGCAAGTGTTGCCACGATTTTCCGAAATTCCATTGGAATCTTTATACGATCCCGAAATAAATATTCGAGAAGGCGCAAGAATTTTGAAAGAACAAATGGACCATTACTCTTATATGGATTCTACCTCTCAATGGAAATTTGCTCTGGCAACCTATAATGCAGGACCGGGACATGTGGCGGATGCCCGGCGTTTAGCCATCGATCATAACGATGATCCAAACGATTGGGAAAGTGTTTCCAAGGCGTTATTGAGACTGATGCAACGTAAGTATTACCAACATGCCCGCTATGGATTTTGTCGCGGAATTGAAACGGTTCGTTATGTGAACGAGATCACCAACCGATCGAACACCTACGAAGCGATACTTGCTTTATCTCAAAGCAGAAACGACTCGTATCCGGGAGTCCTTGGATTTAAAACAATCAACTTACCATAAAAGCTTTCTTAAGGTCAGCTTTTTTTGAAAGTTCAAATAAGCTGAAAGAGCGAGTTAATCGGGGCGTTCAAACGATCCATGTTCCAGAAAGTGGATAACCTGATCAATAACGTCGTCTTTATTCATGATAAATGTATGTGAATAAGCCACTTCAATATGATCAGACATTCCTTCAAGTTTGGTGCTTTCAACGGAAACTTTGCCATCGTCCGGATTTGGTAACATCTGTGATAAGATCGGATTTACGGTTTTAGTTCCGGCAATAATACCCACTTCAAAATTTGGTGGACCAAGTTGGTTGGGAGCGCTCGATGAATCAGTTCCAAGTTGTAATCCAGCCGGACCATTAACTGCTTTATACAGAAAATTATCTTTCAGTTCGTCTGTTATCTCACTTCCATTGTTAGGCGGAGCAAGCATAACCACTCTGCCAAGATTGGATAAAGAATGGTCACTTAAATATTGGCGGATAAGAATACCACCCAAAGAATGAGTTACAAAATGAATTTGGGTTGAGTCAGGACAGAGAGCAATAGAAGTTGGAATAATATCTTCCGCCAATGTTTCAATATCGTGCTTTGTAGACGGGTATGATTCATTAACAACATAATACCCTTGATCACTTAATTTCTGTTCCATTTTGGATAAAGAGTGTTCAGATCTTGCCATACCATGGAGAAGCACAACACAATCAGAAGCACTGGAATAGGTGCCGAATAAAGAACAAAATAAGATTAGAAAGATGGAAATCTTCATTTATGAAAGTTTGGACAAAAAGCTGAATACGGACGGGTGTAAAAGATGTTATCTAAAGAAACAGATTTATTTTGTTTGAGCAAAAGCTAAACTACATTAGTTGGTTACAAGCTATCAATGAAGAGGCGACACAGTGGTTACAGTAACGGGCTTTTCTTTTTAAGTACATAGGTAGCCGGTTAACGATGAATGGTCATTTTTAGGGAATGCGCTACTGCCATTAAAATAATAATAAGCACTTTGGGTTTGGCGCCTGTCTTATAAAGAAAACGGAAGACTGTGAGACTTTTTTACCTAATTTTTATAGTTATCTTTTTGTCGACTACGGAAGTTTTTGGGCAATCTGCGCCTCGAATTACCAAGATCACCGAACCGGTGCAATTGGACGGTAAGCTAAACGAAGCCTTTTGGGCTCGGGAATCTCCATATCCTATGACGCAGTATGAACCGGTATTTCAAGGAAAGATGTCGGAGAGAACTGAAATTCGAATGGTGCATGATGGTGAGTTTATATACATAGGAGGGAAAATGTTGACTGAAGACCCTTCTACTATTCGAGCAAATACGCTACGCCGCGATTCTTATAACGGTGACGATGTATTTGCAGTAGTTTTTGATCCATTTAACGATAACGAAAACGGACTTTGGTTTTTCACTACACCGGCAGGAATCAGAGTTGATAATGCGATCTCCAACGATGGGAGTTCTGCAGCCGGAGCAGATGCTATAAACAGAAGCTGGAATACATTTTGGGACGTGTTTATTTCCGAGGACGAAACCGGTTGGACGGTCGAGCTTCGGATACCATTTTCAAGTGTGGGATATCAGTTGGTAGATGATGAAGTGGAAATGGGTGTTATTTTCTATCGTTGGATTGCATTCCATAATGAAAGACATGTTTTTCCGGCCATACCGCCAAACTGGGAGCGAGGAAATGTAAAGCCATCACAAGCACAAACAATCACATTTAATGGAGTTGAAGCAAGCAAACCGTTGTACTTTACTCCATACACTTTAGGCGGGTTTAGCAGAACGTATCAGGAAAATGCATCAGGAACGGCTTTTGAAGCTCAAGACGAAGTAGTAGCTGATATCGGGTTCGATATTAAATATAACCTGACGAGCAATCTTACATTGGATGTGACCGCTAATACGGATTTTGCACAGGTAGAAGCCGATGAACAACAACTGAATCTGACCCGTTTTTCCATCGATTTTCCCGAAAAGCGACAGTTTTTTCAACAAAGATCCGGACTATTTGATTTTTCATTCGGGAATACCAAACTATTTTATAGTAGGCGGATCGGGCTGTATGATGGAGAGCAGATCCCGATCTATGGTGGCGTGCGACTTACCGGGCGTCAAAATAAGTTAGACATCGGGTTTATGAATCTACAAACGGCGAGCCATGACCCCCTCACTTCCGAGAATTTTGGAGTCCTACGCCTTAAGCAACAAGTGATCAACGAAAACTCGTATTTCGGAGGAATCTTTACCAGTCGTATAGGAACTGACGGCTCAACCAATTTAGTAACAGGGCTGGATACAGATATTAACTTAAAGGGCGATGTTTTTCTTGAATTGAAGGTGGCACAAACAATGGATTCGGATGTAGCCGATGATATTCGCTACAATTTTGGAGAGAACAGTATTTTTCGAGTAACACTACAGCGAAGAGCTTCATTAGGGTTTTTTATCGCTTCTTTGTAAATAGAACGGGATCGGAGTTCGATCCGGGAATTGGGTTTTCGCGAATCGAGGGCACCTTCGATTATTTTTATAAACTGGGGTATGGTTGGCAGCCAAAGGCTTCATCGCCAGTGCGCCAAAACACGGTTGAAGTTACCAGTTATAACATCCTTTCGATTGGGGAGTTGGACGTAAGAAGCAGTTTCATTTCGGGACAGTGGAGCACGGAGTTCAAAACAATTGGTTCGCTGGAAGGGCAGCTTCGGTATAATCAGGAGCATTTGTTACCGGGAGAAGAATTTAATTTGGTTGGTGAGATCTTTGTACCGGAAGGTGATTATGGTTTTGTTGAAGGAGAACTATCTTACCGGAGCCCAAACCGGAATGCACTCAGAAGTTCGCTATCAGTAGAAGCAGGGCAGATTTTTGATGGGGAGCGTTTCTCATTCTCGGTTCAACCACAATGGCGTGCAAATATTCATCTCGATCTTAGTGCCGGTTACACACGAACCGACCTGAGCTTTCCAGAACGTGCGGGCCGCACCAAAACGGATTATGTAGTACATCAAGGGAATATGAAAGGAGATTTTGCTTTGAATAAACATCTATCTGCAAGTTTACTGTTTCAGATAAGTAATGTATCCGAACAAATGGGAGCTAATATGAGATTCAGATATAACTTCAGTGAGGGGCAGGACCTCTGGTTCGTATTCAATCAGAATTCATATTTAGATCGGGATGCGGTGGCGTTTGGCGATCCTCGTTTACCAAAATATGACACCCGTGCTTTCTTAGTAAAATATACCTATACCTTTACCTCTGATTAGAAAAGTGCATACCGGTTTAGCTTTTACTTATCTGAACTCCTCATTCTTTTTGCCTGTAGAGTTCCTCAGATAAACGGGTTTTAATGCGCTGTTATTGAAACCTCTTAAGAACAATTGAACCATAAGTATTTGCCAATATATAACTTCTAACTGGCCAATCGTTTGGTAAAAGATCACAACCAATATCTGAATAAAATTCAAAAGCAGGTGGGCCAACTTCTAATTGATCATCTTTGTTATTAGCCATTTGAACAAAGCAAGCTCCTCTTTTCTGGTAAATTTCCGTACTAACCATGCTTGCTTCACCTTTTCTTCCATAAGTTTGATCCAAAAAGGGTATATCAAAATAATCTTCATATTCAGATACTATTTCGATAAGTATTCCAATTGAATCTCCATGAGCAAAAGTAAATCGGTACTCTATATTTATTGGACAGCATTCTAAAATGTGATCAAATTCTTCTGACCAAATAGAACCTATGTCATATTGTGTTTTTACTTCTTGACTTAAAATAATCTTATCATCCCATCCAATTGGTTCAATTCTATCAAAAATTAAAAAAAAGGCGATAGCTGTAAAACCAATAACTACAAGAAAAGTTAATAAGATATGTTTGAGATTTCTTTTCAAAGTGCACTAACGCCCCTGCGTTTAATTGGCACAGGAGTCGGTTTTTATTCGAAGTAACGGATTAATTTTATTGGGTACAAGTATGGGTCAGAACCGGTCCCGGTTGCCGATACCACCAAAACGCGGGTTCACCACATTATTCAGCACCGATCCGAAGCGGTAGCGGAAACCGAAGCCTATACCCGCCTCAAAATTGGTTTCGAGTTGACGGCGGCGTAGGAGCACATCTTCAAGGTCAGCACTCCCCTTTGGAAGATTGATCTGATCGTGGATGAGCTCGAAGAAACCGCCAATTCCGACGGAAAGCCCCTTGGTGATTCGAATGTCAAATTCCGCATCAAATAGAAGGCTGTGGCGCGATAGATCGTGCAGGTACTGAGAGGCGTTAATGCCTATTTCGATGGCTCCCCACGGCTGTACAACTTCGTAACCGGCATTAAGGAGATGCTGCGGAAGCCTTTGTTCGATTTCGTTATAGATCGTTGTATCCCTGTAGGTTATCTGCGAGGCACCCAGACGATAAGCAACCGTCAGCTGTCGCCTGTTCGCCTCGCGGTATGGGTAAAGACTCCATTCTACTGCGCCCATGAAACGGTAGCGCAAATCTACGTTTGAGAACGTTGATGTAAGAATGTCCCCGTAGGCTCCTACCGACTAGTGTGGGGAGATGCTTCTTATGGCATAGCTGGTAAATCCGTTGCGTTGGGCTGTGCTCGTAATCGTTCCCTGATCACGCTCGAATTGGTCGTAGTTGTAGTTGAAAAATGGACGGAGCTGAAGTTTCCACTTCTCAGTCACATGGCTGGCGTACACGCCATACCGGGTATCGAAGGATTGCTGTTGAGACTCGAAATCTGCGCTGCCATCGGCATAGATCTCGAAAGTCCAATGGTTCCATGGGTCCTCCGTTATCTGTGTTTGCTCCACAGCGTCAAGTTCGGACGGCGCGATGTCCACACTCAGTCGGTCTCGTATGGGTGTCTGCATCAAGTAGGGTACGAGAGAGACTTCGAGAGTTCGGAGAAATCCGTTCCGCTCTTCGGCTTCAGTGACGTCGGCAGGTATGTTGTAGACGCCCGACAAATCCTGCCCCTCGAAGGCGCCCAAACCAAATATGTCGATGGTCCATGCTTCGCCACCCGATCCCGTGTCCTCCCGGGTAACGAGGACATGAATATCGGCGACTTCACGATCACGGACATGGTCCAGATAAGGCATCTCCTGCCGTATGAATGTCTCATCACAGAAGTTACAGTCAAGGAAGAAGGCGAGTCGGGTAGGCGTTTCGATCTCAACCTCCTGTGCTTCTATCGGTACAGAGGCAACACAGGTCCACAAAGGTACTAACAGACATGCCACAATCGCGGTATTTTCAAATCTCTTCGCGAAATTGCGTATCTGGGACATTATATTTGAATGAAGCATATGATTCGGACTAAAGAAGTGTGAAAAGCTGTCACCGGCTTTTGCGGGTGCTCGGTTATTCTTGAAGAAAGCGAATATTTTTATTCTCCACAAACATTCTATCTAAACCTACCTCCGCCCGAATTGAAACGCTTGTTATGTTTTGAATTTACTGGATTTCGAGCTTTACCTTTTTACCTAATGCTTTTGCATATTTGGTAAGCGTAGAAAGTTTAATATCCTCGGCATGATTCTCCATTCTGGAAATCACTGACTTAGTGGTGTTCAACTTCTCGGCAACATCAGCTTGAGTTGCTCCCATATTTTCGCGGGCCTGGCGAAGAATTACTCCGATCTTGAAATTGAGGTATCCTTCCTCAAAGTTTTCGGCAAACTCTGGGCTTTCGACTTTCTTTTGATCGATAAAAATTTCTAAATCATCTTTACTCATTGTTCTTTCCTCCGGTAATAATCACGTTTACGTTCTTCGGCAGTTTCAATTTCCTGTTTTGGGACTTTATTCGTCTTCTTTGCAAAACCACTGGTTAATACAATTAATTTTGGTCCGTCAAAGAATCCCAACAACCGGAAAATGTTGTTTCCAAGCGTTGCCCGAACTTCCCAAATATCATCGGTGCTTTTGAGCTTCTTCAAATACTGAGTTGGAACCTGTTCTAAATCACGAACAACACGAAGTGTCCACGCAACCTTTTTGGATTGTTTGTCAGGAAGACTTTACAAGAAATCTTCAACAGGACAATTCCCGGTTTTTGTTCGGTAAAACTTGATAACGCGCATTTGCTAATGTTAGCATATATGCGAACATTGTCAAATAAATTTTATAGCGAAAAGAAAGGGGAAGGAAATGAAGAACAAAAAGCCTTGTTATACCCACGGATTTAGATTCGAGATTCCCAGTACCTCGGTTTACGCCTTAAATTCATGACAGCAAATATGGTAATAAGCTCGTCTTCCACAGAGTAGATAATTCCATACGGAAAGCGTGAAACTAAAAATCTTCGTTCTGTTTTAGTGATTTTAGTTCCGGATGAAGGTTGTTGTTCAATGACATCTAAAACTTTTTCTACTTCATCAATAAAATCATCACCAAGACCAACAACCTGTTCTTCGTAGTATTCCGAAGTTTCGAAGAATTCTCTTCTGGCTTCTGAATGAAATTTAATAGTCACTTTTGAATACGTTTTCTCGCTTCTTTTAAAACATCAGTAGCCGAATGAAGGGAGGTTTCACCAGATTTAAGCGATTCTTTTCTTTTTTGAACTTCATCAATCCAAGCTTGTTCTATTTCAGGATCAATTTTGCCATGGATACTTTGTAATAATTTATCAGCCAGACGGGCTTTATTCTTCCGGTCAAGATTTAAGGCAGAATTTTCTATCTCTTTGAAATCGGTAATCATAATAAATGAGTTAGTTTACCTGAATGTAATTATTACTGAAGAGAACTGGAAGCGAGATACATTATTGTAGTGGGTATAACGACCCTGCGTTTAAGCGGCGAGCCGAGTTATTAAAATTAAAGTTCGGGACTTCGTCCGAGTCCGCTTGAAACGCTTGTTAGCCATATTTTTTAGTTCTGTAACTTTTTAATTATAAATTTAAT
>Ga0207417_1000011_pt1 | contig 152261 bp, 128 predicted proteins | sample MalvirmetagMSP82_FD_184225 | JGI IMG/M metagenome (GOLD analysis project Ga0207417, IMG submission 184225) | Marine viral communities from the Deep Pacific Ocean - MSP-82 (SPAdes) | ecosystem: Environmental > Aquatic > Marine > Oceanic | place: Pacific Ocean | collected 2011-04-19
GGTCGTAATCGCCGCCGTTAGCGTAGTTTTACCGTGATCTACGTGTCCAATCGTTCCCACATTTACATGCGGCTTGGTGCGTTGAAAGGTCTCTTTTGCCATGTCTTTGTCTTGTTTGTATTAAATTTCTTATGATTGACTTTCGATAATTTCCTGAGCAATCTTATCAGGAACAGCAGTGTACTCTTCGAATTCCATAGAGTATACTGCACGACCTTGAGTCAAAGATCTAACATCAGTTGAATATCCGAACATTTCTGACAGAGGCACATTTGCTTTCACAACTGAGCCATCTTTGTTCGTATCCATACTTTGAATGATACCACGACGACTATTAAGGTCACCAATAACATCACCCATGTATTCTTCCGGTGTAGTTACTTCAACTTTCATAACCGGCTCTAGTAATTGAGGCTTCGCTTTTTTGGCTGAATTTCTAAATCCAAGTTTAGCAGCTAGCTCAAAACTTAATTGATCAGAATCCACATCGTGATAAGAACCATCAAATAATCTTACCCCAACATTTTGTACAGCATAGTTGGCTTGTATACCATTTTCTAAAGCTGCCTTGAATCCTTTTTGAACTGAAGGGATAAATTCTCTTGGAATGTTACCACCTACAATCTCATTGATGAACATAAATCCATCTTCTTCTGAAACACGATCTTTTTTACCATCGTAATCAGCAAAATATTCTATAGGAGCAATTTCAAACTGGATATCGGCAAATTTACCACGCCCACCTGATTGCTTCTTGTATAGCTCTCTGTGTTCCACAGCTTTAGAGATGGTTTCTCTGTAAGACACCTGAGGAGCACCTACGTTTGCCTCCACTTTGAATTCGCGCTTGAGACGATCAACAATGATCTCTAAGTGCAACTCACCCATTCCGGCAATAGTAGTCTGACCAGTTTCGTCGTCAGTTCTAACCTGGAACGTTGGATCTTCTTCTGCAAGTTTTTGAAGCCCTGCAGAAAGTTTCTCGCTGTCAGCTTTTGTCTTAGGCTCTACTGCAAGTTTAATTACAGGCTCTGGGAAAGTAATTTGCTCGAGGATAACCGGATCATCAAGATCGCAAAGAGTATCGCCCGTGTAAACTTCTTTAACACCTACAACAGCAACAATGTCACCAGCTTGTGCTACTTCAATATCTTTCTTAGAGTTAGCGTGCATTTCAAGCAGACGCCCAACTCTTTCTTTGTTTCCGGTTGAAGAGTTCAATACATACGACCCTTTTTCTAGTGTACCTGAATACACTCTAGCAAAAGTTAACTTACCAACATAAGGATCGGTCATGATTTTGAATGCAAGTGCAGAAAAAGGAGCATTTACATCTGCTTCTCTAATCACTTCATCTTCAGTATGAGGCTTAACACCTTTAACAGCCTGAACATCTAGCGGAGATGGCATGAAAGAAATAACTCTATCCAACATAGCCTGCACACCTTTGTTCTTCAGTGCAGTTCCACACATTACCGGAGTAATATCTTTTGCAATAGTAGCTTTTCTAATTGCTGCAAGAATTTCATCTTCTGAAATCTCTTCTTCCATCAAGTATTTTTCCATCAACGACTCATCGTGATCAGCAATAGCTTCGATCAACTGAACTCTGTAATCAGCAGCTTTTTCTGCAAGATCTTCAGGAATATCAATTTCGTCGTACTTAGCACCAAGAGAAGCATCATCCCAAACAATTCCTCTCATGTTGATCAAATCAACAACACCTTTGAAATTCTCTTCAGAACCAATAGGAATTTGAATCGGGATCGGATTTGCATTTAGTTTTTCATCAAGCTGACTTACAACATTGTAAAAGTCTGATCCTGTACGGTCCATTTTATTAACAAATGCCATGCAAGGAACTTTGTATTTGTTAGCCTGACGCCAAACAGTCTCAGACTGAGGCTGCACAGCACCTACAGAACAAAGTACAAATACCGCACCATCAAGAACACGAAGAGAACGCTCTACTTCTACAGTAAAGTCAACGTGACCTGGAGTGTCAATAATATTAATACGGTGATCTTTCCAAATACAATGAGTAGCAGCAGAAGTAATGGTAATACCACGCTCTTGCTCTTGCTCCATCCAATCCATAGTTGCAGCGCCATCATGCACCTCACCAATACGGTGACTACGACCGGTGTAAAAAAGAATACGCTCAGTAACAGTGGTTTTTCCGGCATCGATATGAGCCATAATACCAATGTTACGCGTTCTGCGCATCTTGTCGATAACTTTAGGGTCTTGTTGTTTTACTTCTGCCATGATAATCTTGAAATACTTTTAAAATCTAAAATGAGCGAATGCTTTGTTTGCCTCTGCCATACGGTGAACTTCGTCTTTCTTACGAACCGCTCCACCTTCATTGTTTGAAGCATCCATCAATTCACGAGACAACCTCAATGACATTGATTTATCGTTTCTGGAACGAGCTGATCTTATCAACCATCTCATCCCTAGCGCAGTACCACGCTCCTGACGAACTTCCATAGGAACTTGGTAAGTCGCTCCACCAACTCTGCGAGATTTTACTTCCACTACTGGAGTTGCATTCTGCATTGCTGATTTAAAAATGTCTATACCGGTTTCTCCGGTTTTTTCTTCAATAATCTCAAATGCCTGATAAACAATTTTTCGAGCAACGTTCTTTTTACCGTCTCTCATCAAGTTGTTTACAAAACGTGTAATTAGCTTATCCTCAAAAATTGGATCCGGCTGTACATCTCGTTTTTCTGCTGTCTTTCTACGCATCGTCGGTCAATCTAAAATTCTAGTTTTACCCTCTTGGGCGTTTAGTTCCGTACAAACTACGGCTTTGAGTTCTTCCGTCTACACCTGCAGTATCAAGTGTACCACGGATAATATGGTAACGCACACCAGGTAAATCCTTCACACGTCCACCTCGGATTAGCACAATACTATGCTCTTGCAAGTTGTGACCTTCACCCGGAATATATGCTGAAACTTCAATTCCGTTAGTTAAGCGAACACGAGCAACCTTACGGAGTGCAGAGTTCGGCTTTTTTGGGGTAGTTGTATAAACACGAGTACAAACACCACGCTTTTGCGGGCAACCCTGCATTGCAGGAGCAGTTGTCTTTCGTATCTTGCTTTTTCTACCTTTTCGAATAAGTTGTTGTATAGTTGGCACGGTTCAAATTGTTTGGTTATTGCCATCAAATCTAGAGCTTGCAAATATATAGCTTTTTTCTGTACTTCTAAAAATAATTCTAAACATTATTTCTTAAATATTTCAGAATACCTCATGAAACATCAAATTAAAGGATTTTCTTTTCTATATCGTTTCATTTATTTATTAACTGATACATTACAATATATCAATTGAGCATTTCAACACTACCCGGTTTAAGCACAAAACGACTGGACGCTCTCTCTACTGAAGGCATCCGTTCAGAAAAAGATCTACTTAACTTTTTCCCACGTCGTTATTTGGACAGAAGTAATGTGCAGAAGATCAAACATCTGATGGGATCGGGTGAAGAAGTTACTGTAGTTGGTAAAGTAGTCAATCTTCAAGAAGTCGGATTTAAAAGAAGCAAACGACTGGAAATTGCCATTAATGACGGTACAGGAATTATTAAAGGGGTTTGGTTCAGAGGCGCGTCTTACTTTAAAAAAATATTTAAGGAAGGGGATCTGGTTGCTTTTTTTGGTCCGGCTAAGCGATACGGTAAGTCTATTACAATAGCTCACCCTGAAGTTGACAAACTTTCTGAAGAAGGTGATGTCAGTAACTTCTCCAAGATCGTACCTATTTATCCCAGTAATAAAGAGTTCAGCAAAACCCGGCTTACTAATAAAATTGTAGCCGGCTGGATTGAGATTCTACTCAATCGAATAACAATTAAAGAATTTCTACCTGAAGCTCTTGTAAAGGAAATGAAATTTCCATCCAGAGCTGAAGCTTACAGAATGATCCACTTTCCTGAAGATCACTCTGAACACAAAAGGGCTTTAAATCGATTTAAATTTGAAGAACTCTTTCTCTTTGAAATGAGTATGGAAAAAATTCATCACACCGTAGAAGAAAGGAAAACAGGTCATATTTTCTCAGATACAGGAAACTACACATCCAAATACTTTAATGAGCTCCTACCCTTTCAGCTTACAGAAGGACAGGTGTCTTGCCTAACTGATATTAAAAAGGATGTCCGGTCCGGTAAACAAATGAATCGACTTATTCAGGGTGATGTTGGAGCCGGAAAAACCATCGTTGCTATAGGCGCTTTACTCATGGCTTTGGACAATGGTTTCCAGGCTGCTTTTTTAGCACCCACTGAAATTCTGGCTGAACAGCACTATAGAACTTTAGCTGATCATTTAAAAGGATTGGATATTAATGTTCGCCTTTTAGTGGGTGGACAAAAATCGAAACTGCGAATGGATGTACTCACTGACCTTGAAGGTGGTGGATGTCAGATAGTGGTTGGAACGCATGCTATCATTCAGGAAGATGTAAGATTTCACAAACTCGGTTTGGCTGTTATTGACGAACAACATCGTTTTGGGGTGAAGCAAAGAGCCGAGCTTTTAAACAAAGGATCCCATCCCCATATATTAGTAATGAGTGCAACTCCAATTCCCCGCTCTCTCGCCATGACGGTTTATGCTGATTTAGATATTTCCATCATCAAGGGATTACCAGCGGGAAGAAAGCCAATCAAAACCGCTATCCGCGGAAACAAAAAAAGAGAAGGTGTCTGGGACTTTGTTCAAACCGAAGTTAGTGATGGCGGTCAGGTTTATGTGATCTATCCATTGGTGGAAGAATCAGAAGCTTTGGATTTAAAAGATGCAACTGCAGGGTATGAAAAGATCAAATCTCAATTCCCAAATTTCAAAGTTGGTTTGTTACACGGAAGAATGAAATCAAACGAGAAAGATGCTGTCATGAAAGCCTTTATCAGTAATGAGATTCAAATTTTAGTTTCTACAACTGTAATCGAAGTAGGTGTAGATGTGCCAAATGCTTCTGTGATGATCATCGAACATGCTGAACGGTTCGGATTATCACAACTTCATCAGCTCAGAGGAAGAATTGGTCGGGGCGAGCGACAGAGTTATTGCATTCTCATGCCTGATGTGAAAGTAAGCAAAGCCGGAGCATTTCGTTTAAAAACTATGGAAGAAACAAACGACGGATTTAAGATCGCTGAAGCAGACTTAAAGCTCCGAGGACCGGGCGATTTCCTTGGAACCAAACAAAGTGGGCTTCCCGATTTTAAAGTAGCTGATATTGTTGAAGACCAGTTCATTCTGGCTCAAGCAAAAGAAAAAGCAAGAGAGCTTATCTCTAAAGACGCAGAATTGGTTCTTCCGGAAAATAAAAGCCTCAAAATGATGTTTGAGCCTTATCATAAAGAAAAGGCTGTCTTTTACGGGATGGGATGATAGTTATTCATATCCAACATTCAATATCCAATTAAGTAATTGATTAATTTGGCTATTGATCAGCCTATGCTTTACAGTGTAATTCTATACTTGCTTTACCCTAGAAATATCTCCTCTACTTAATAGATCGGCTTGTTGCAGTTAGACAAAGATGTAATCAGAAATAATGCAATTAAATAAAAAGCATTGTCCCCTTCGGTAAATAATAAACCAATATTGATAGAATAAGAAAAATATTTGATAGAATAGTATAAGTGAAAGTTCTCCGCCTATCCTTAATATTCGCCAAAGAAAATCTTTATTGAAATTATTGGGTAAATGAAATCTATAAGTTATCTAAATCATTCTTCTGAAGATTTAAACGCATGTTTCTCTTGTCAACTTCGTGAAGGAGACAAGATGCTAGCAGGGTTGTATGTCATAAAATTAATAACAATAAACGTTCTAGGCGCTAAGAAGAAGGCTTGCCATAAGTGTGCATGGCAATTCAAAATAATAAATGCTAAAAAGCATCATTTAAATCTAGTCTTGATCACCAACCTGAAGCATACTTTTCCCGGAAAGCTTACTTCCCAGAATAAAAAAACAAATGGTGTTCAAACTCAAAAGAATTAAACTGATTTACTAATACTGAACCATGGCTTAGGTGATGACACACCTTCGCTTTTTTGATACATCACATATAAATTACAATAAGGCATATTCCTAATTATTGATCTCAGTATTTTCTTTGATTTTAATAAGCACTTATAAATTAATATTAGCTTATCATGAGTAAACATATACAGAAAAATTTGTATCTATATTGTTTATCTACAAGAAATGTATTTTATTTTTTTGGGATATAGATAGTATACTTAAATAAAGACATTACTTTAATAGGACAACAGTGGGATTCAGGGATACAAAAGAACAATCTATTGGCCAGTGCGCCATGTGCGGTACCAAAGAAGGCGAAGCTCGTCCAGTAGGCAGAGTTATTGTAGAACTCAGACCTTCAATTTATAAAGGTGAGGAAAATTTCCTTTGCCAAACCTGCTTTTTATTGAACAACTCTGAGGAAGCAAGAAGAGAAAGCCACTTAAATGATAAAAAACAGTTAAGGTGGTATCAAAAACTTCTTAAAATTGGGTTCAGTTCCAAAAAAAATAGAGAATAAGAACTCCTTCAGATTAGAAGCAAAAAAGGATGTTGTTTTTAAACTCCAGCCTTCTTCTTCTCTTCCCTTTTGCGCTCGTTATGATCTAAAAATTTCTTACGAATTCTTAAACTCTCCGGAGTAACCTCGAGTAACTCATCATTTGCTATAAATTCTATACACTCCTCAAGACTCATTTTTTTGGCTTGAGAAATTTTTATAGAATCCGCAGTTATTGAAGCTCTATGATTTGTAAGCGCCTTTTTCTTGGCAACATTAACTACCATGTCATCGCTTCTGTTGTTCGTACCAACTACCATTCCCATGTAAACTGAATCGCCTGGTTCAACAAAAAATGTTCCTCTATCCTGCACTCCTTCAAGAGCATAACCAGTAACATCTCCTTTTTCTAAAGCTATTAAAGCGCCTCGGGTTCTCCCTGGAATTTCACCGGCGTAAGGTTCGTAACCATCAAATTGTTGGTGCATGATACCAGTACCACGTGTTTCGGTTAACATCTCTCCACGGAATCCAATCAATCCTCTGGACGGCACCCGAAATTCAATCCTATTATTCTCTCCTTCCTGGCTCATTCCCTGCATAATACCTTTACGCTTCTGCAGATTGTCGATTACCTTATTGCTATAATCAGTTAGTACATCAACTACTACTTCTTCAACAGGCTCATGAATTACGTCGTCAATTTCCTGAAATAATACTTCCGGTCTAGAAACAGAAAACTCGAAACCTTCTCTTCTCATTGTTTCAATAAGAATTGCCATTTGTAATTCACCTCTTCCTGATACTTTAAATACATCAGGGCTATCTGTTGCCTCTACACGCATAGCAACATTTGTTCTAACCTCTCTCTCCAGGCGATCTTTTATCTGATTTGAAGTAACAAACTTTCCTTCTAATCCTGCAAAAGGTGAGTTATTAACTCGGAAATACATTGCAATAGTAGGCTTATCGAGATCTACATATTCAAGTGGTGTTGGATCACTGGCTGCTGTTAATGTATCTCCGATGTTTACTGAGTCATATCCGGCTAAAGCTACAATATCACCTGCAAAACCTTCCTCTATTGGCTCGCGCTGTAATCCATTAAAACTGAATAATTTTGTAGCACGTCCTTTCATTTTTTGGTCACCTTTTCCGCTAACCAAAGCAATTTCCTGATTTAGCTTAACGGTACCTTGCTCAATTCGTCCTACAGCTATACGTCCTACATAGTCATTCCAATCTATGCTACTTACTAACATTTTAAATGTCTCGTCTACAGGTTGAGCCGGAGCTGGAACATGTTCAACAATAGTATCCATTAGCGGAGCTAAGCTCACTCCCTCTTCTTCAAGCTCTTTCTTTGCTATACCGTCTCTTGCTATTGCGTATAAAACCGGAAAGTCTAGTTGCTCATTTGTCGCATCTAACATCACAAACAGATCAAATATCTCGTCTAAAACTGCATCAGGGCGAGCGTCTTTTCTGTCGATCTTATTGATCAATACAATTGGCTTATATCCAAGACTCAAAGATTTTCTGAGAACGAATTTTGTTTGTGGAAGAGGTCCTTCAGCAGCATCCACTAAAAGAATAACTCCATTTACCATTTTTAGGATTCGCTCAACTTCTCCCCCAAAATCTGCGTGACCCGGAGTATCTACTATATTAATTTTAGTTCCATTCCAATTAACAGCGGTATTCTTCGAACTTATTGTAATTCCGCGCTCTCTTTCCAGATCACCGGAATCCATAACTCGATCTTCAACTTCTTGATTCTCTCTGAATGTTCCACTCTGTTTTAAAATCTGATCAACGAGTGTAGTTTTGCCATGATCTACGTGAGCGATGATGGCGATATTTCTTAAATCTTGTGACATTATTTTTATTGAAATGAAATTTGCACTACCCGATTCTTATATGCTAAGAATTCCTTAAAAGTAGCAAGCCTTAAATATACAGCTATTTTGAACAAATAATGATTATGAAATATTTATTTGTTAGGACTATTTGTATTTGTTTATCAGCGCCCATTTCAGGTACATTAATTGAATCTTGGTTCTTTACCATTTTAATTTAATCCAACTCCCTTATTTGATGTCAATATTTAGCCATATTTCTGTATTCATTTCTCTTATTCTGGGACTAGCTGTAGTACATCTATTAAGCGGTTTCTCTTTAATACTCGATACCAGAAAAGAATCAAGAACCTACTGGGTACACTTACTATGGACATTTAATATGCTTTTGACTGTAGTCCTTGTGTGGTTAAGTAGCTTTGTTCTTTCTCCTTTAACAGAAATAAGCGTTCTTCATTTTTTAAATCTCTTAGCATATTCTATTGTTACTTATCTTATGAGTGGGTTGTTGTACCCTGTGCAAGGCGATGAAGTAACCAACTTCCATGAGCATTTTGATGATAACTATAAGCGCTTCTCTTTTTTAGGAATACTATTTGTATTAGTTGATGCTACCGACGGCTTTCTCGAGCATCTTGAAACTAGTCTTCCGTTAGATATAGGCCAGTTTGCAACTCTTGGAGTTTGGCTTATTCTCTTTACTTGTTCTCTGTTTATTGAAAACAGAATCTTTAAAGCTTTTGTATCAATAGCCTATACGGTCGGGTTGCTTGGCTGGCTTCACAGCCTTATTGATACCGGTGTTTTATCATGGTGATTAGCTAAAATCCTACCATAATTTACTCTATATGTTGGAATTAAACGTCATTAAATGTTATTTTATATATTAATGATGGTTAATTTATACATTACAAAATCGGTTTTAAAAAAATTTATTTATCATTAATAGTAATCATGTTGAATAATTCATACATTACAATAAATTATTTATTTAATGATGGATATTGGCAACAAAAACTGGCAAAATTTAAGCGACTCTGTTATCATAGAGTCTCTAGGCGCATTCATTAAACATCATCGTTTAGAACAAAATATTACTCAATCAGATCTGGCTGATAAAGCGAATATCAATCGCTCCACATTAAGCGAGTTTGAAAGAGGCACCCGTGTTAACATGATCACCTTTATCCAATTGCTTAGAGCGATGGATCTCCTTCATACTTTGGAAGCCTTTACGGTACAAAAACAAGTGAGCCCTTTGGAACTTGCAAAGAAAAATGAAGACCGAAGGCAACGAGCATCAAAATCCCAAGATCAAGTAGAAGAACCGAGTGTAGATTGGTAATGATTACGACTGCATATATAAATATATGGGGTAAAAGAATAGGTGCTGTCGCATGGGACCCGGCAACCAGACTTGGTTCTTTCGAATATGAGCCTTCTTTTCTTTCTGAAAATATAGAATTGTCCCCAATTAAGTTACCCATCAAGAATGCAAAGAAAAGAGTATTTAGTTTTCCTGAGTTAAGAAACAATGATACATTTAAAGGCTTGCCTGGTTTGTTGGCTGATATCCTGCCGGATCATTATGGAAATGCCTTGATCAATACCTGGTTAACTACTCAGGGCAGACCAACTGATAGTTTAAATCCTGTTGAAACGCTTTGCTTTATTGGCAAAAGAGGAATGGGCGCTCTGGAAATAGAACCTGCTCAGGGAGGATCAGGAAGTGTTTCAAAAAACCTGGAAGTAGACACCCTTATTGCAGTAGCTGAGAAAATATTAAACAAAAGAAAAAACTTCAGTCTAACAGGGGAGCGTGAAGAACAACGTGCATTTTATGATATTCTTAAAATTGGAACATCTGCCGGTGGAGCCAGAGCAAAAGCGGTAATTGCTTTCAATGAGGTTACAGAAGAAATGAGAAGTGGACAGTATTTTGCTCCTGAGGGATTCGAGCATTGGCTGATCAAGTTTGACGGAGTAATGGATAAACAATTTGGAGCATCCAACGGTTATGGTCGTGTTGAAATGGCTTATTATGAAATGGCTAAAGATGCCGGAATTGAAATGATGGAATCCCGTTTACTTGAAGAAAATGACAGAGCTCACTTCATGACCAAGCGCTTTGACAGAACAACGAAGGGAGACAAAGTTCATGTTCAAACATTCTGTGCGCTTCGCCATTTCGATTTCAATAATGTGCTTCAATACAGTTATGAGCAATTATTTGAGACGATGAGAATGCTTCGTCTGTCTTACCCTCAGGCAGAGCAAATGTACAGACGCATGGCATTCAATGTAATGAGCAGAAATTGTGACGACCATACCAAGAACTTTGCTTTTATGATGGAGGAAGGCGGAGAATGGAAGCTGGCGCCTGCTTATGATGTATGTCATGCATATCGCCCGGGAAGCCAGTGGGTAAGTCAGCATTCATTAAGTATAAATGGAAAACGATCTGATATTACCCGACAAGACCTTCTGGATGTTGCCTATCAAATGAATGTTAAAAAAGCGCCGAAAATTCTGGATGAGATCAACAATATTGTTTCTGAATGGAATAGTTATGCTGAAAAGTTCTCAGTTCATTCTGATTTAAAAGAAGCAATAAATAAAACTTTAGTACTGATTTAGATAAATATGGATCCAGAGATAAAAATACTACCTCCAAAAAAGCTGATCGGTATGAGTATTGATACTTCATTAACAGAATATGGAGCTCCGGGGCTCTGGCAAAGATTTATGCCTCGGGTAAAATCCATCGAAAACAAAGTTGGCAGTGAGAAATACTCAATTCAGATTTATGATAACCTGTTCAGCTATTCTGATTTTCATCCCAAACTGATATTTAAATACTGGGCTGCCACTGAAGTACAAAGCTTTGAATCTGTACCGAAAGAAATGGAAGCACTGGAATTACCAGGCGGAAAATATGCTGTTTTTACTCACAAAGGCACAATGGCCGGCTTTCAGAAGACATTGAATTTTATTCATCTGAAATGGCTACCTGATTCAGAATTTGAATTGGATCACCGACCTCATTTTGAAATACTTGACGACAGATATCTCGGGCCAAACAATCCCGAGTCAATTGAAGAAGTTTGGATTCCGATTAAATAGATCAATAACTATTTTTTATCCAGAAGCTTCGCATTTTTTGTGGGAGAAATCCCTCCTTCTATTTCATCAGAATATACTGCACTAAACTGTGCGCCAAAAAGCACTACCATAGATGAATAGAAAATCCAAGTTAATAAAATAACCAAAGATCCTGCAGCTCCATAAACACTTCCGAACGAGCTTTTAGATAAATAAAACCCAATTAAAAGCTTTCCAATCCCGAAAAAGACTGTTGTCACAAAGGCTCCCATCCATACGTTTTTCCATTTAACTTCAGCATCAGGAATCACTTTAAAAAGGCATGCAAATACTCCGGTAGTTACAACAATTGAAATCAATATGCTTACTGCATTTGCTATATAAAACCCTTCTTCGGAAAAAATTGCGATAATTCTCTCGTCAAAGAAATTAAGAGAAGTGTCAACCACAAGGGTCACAAGTAGTAGAAAACCAACGCTTACAGCCATAGCTAATGAAAGCAGCCTGTTTTTTATCACATTATAAAAACTTTTATCAGTTTTGGATTGCAATCCCCAAACCTGATTTATACCGTCCTGAAGAGACACAAAAACAGTTGTCGCACTTACAATTAAAGTAATAAAACCTAATACCTGAGCTAATATTGAGTTACTTGCTTCAGAAACATTAGTTAAAATTTTATTAATTGCTTCTGCACTTTCCATCCCGAAAAGGGTTTCAAATTGGCTCAACAAAGTTTGCCTGGCTACTTCATCTTCGTAAATAGAACCCGCAATTGTCAAAGAAATAATAAGAATTGCCGGAAGAGAGAATATGAGATAAAATGCAATAGACGAACTATAGTCCATTGCTGTAGTGAGACTATATTCTTTAAATGTTTTTTTGAGAACTTTCCAGTACTTAATCATTCTAAAAAGTATAACTTTTAATCCGCCATGACAATCTAAATCAAATATTATCCACTGCTAACTTATATTTCGGATCTTCAAGTACATTCACATCAATAATGGCTTCTGCATTTTCAAGTAGTGCAATACAGTCTTTACTCAAATGCTGCAGATGCACTTTCTTCCCTACTTTGGAATAACGTTCTGTAATCTTGTTCAAAGCTTCTATTGCAGACATATCCACAACCCTGCTTTCAGCAAAGTCTATGATAATTTCTTCGGGATCATTCAGCACATCAAATTTTTCGTTAAACACCGTAACAGAACCAAAGAAAAGAGGACCATATATCTCATAATGCTTCACTCCATCTTCATCTATTCTCTTTCTGGCACGAATTCTTTTTGCGTTATCCCAGGCAAATACAAGCGCAGCAATAATTACACCTACAATTACAGCCAAAGCTAAATTATGTAGGAATACAGTAACAAGCGTTACTAAAACCATTACAAAAATATCTGAATTAGGCATTCTATTAATGGTACTGAAACTAGCCCATTCAAAAGTTCCGATCGAAACCATGATCATTAAACCAGTAAGTGCTGCCATTGGTAGTTTCTCGATCAAACCTGATCCAAACATAATGAATACTAAAAGCATCACCGCAGCTACAATTCCTGATAAACGAGCTCTTGCCCCTGCCGAAGTATTGATCAAACTTTGACCGATCATCGCACAACCACCCATTCCTGAAAAGAAGCCTGACACAATATTTGCTGCTCCTTGGGCTACAGCTTCTTTATTTCCATGACCTCTGGTTTCCGTGATCTCATCTACAATATTCAGTGTTAACAAACTCTCGATCAATCCAACTCCCGCCATGATTAAGGCATAAGGGAAAATCAGCTTTAGTGTTTCCAACGTAAAAGGGATTTCCGGAATATGAAAGGGAGGAAAACCACCTTTTATAGATGCGATATCACCCACTGTTTTTGTGTCGATATTAAAAGTTACTACCACAGCAAAAATCACCAAAATTGCAATTAAAGAAGCAGGTAATGCTTTACTTAATTTAGGTAATCCCCAAATAATGAGCATAGTTAACGCTACTAAACCAAGTAACATATATAACGAATCACCTGTCATCCATTCTCCGGTTGGAGTCTTAAATTGAGTCAATTGAGACATAAATATGATCACAGCTAATCCGTTTACAAAACCAAAGATCACAGGATGCGGAACCAACCTCATTAATTTACCGAGCTTTAACATTCCTGCAGTTACCTGAATTAACCCTGCCAGAACTACTGTCGCAAAGATATATTCTACTCCATGCGATTGAGCTAAAGTAACCAACACAACTGCAACAGCTCCGGTAGCACCTGAGATCATTCCCGGGCGTCCACCAAAGATCGATGTAACAAGTCCCATCACAAACGCAGCATATAATCCTGTAAGCGGAGATAATCCTGCTATTAAAGCAAATGCTACAGCCTCCGGAACCAGTGCCAGTGATACTGTTACACCTGATAGAATTTCTGTTTTATAATTTACAGGTTCTGAGAAATCGAACCGATATAAGTTTAATAATCTTTTCATTATTGAAGTTTACAGAAGAGTAATTCCGTGACTAATAAAGCCGTTAAATATGGAACACTCAAAGATGAATCGTTTCTTTTTGAGCCCCCTAACTTACGGACTTTAATATTCAGGTATGAGAAATAAGTAATCTTTAATACTTGATCGATTAATTGTTTTGGAAGCGGTTTTGTGAAGAGATAACTAAATATTACCTCCAAAAAAAATGGAGCGATTTTCATCGCTCCAAAATAAATTGTGAGAATTTTAAAATTCCTGTTCTAACTAAGGTAAATTCTAATAATCATTCTCTATTACTCATTTTATCGATCATTCTTGCAGCCCATTCTTTTCCTCCTAATCCGAATGCTAAACCAAGCGCCAGACAGACCGATCCAAATAACAGTAAGAACGCATTTGAAACGAGTTCATCACCAATATTTAGTTGGGAAAGAGATAACGAAACTACAAAGAATATTATAGCATATTTTGCAACTGCTCCAACAATAGAAGCGTTTTCTACTCCTACATTAGACAAATATGTACTTACAACCTGAGCAATAAAGCCTGCCAGAAATACACCAAAAATAAGAGCTAATACTGCTACTATTACATTAGGTATATATAGAATTATCTGATTTACCAGCTCGGATGCTACACCTAATCCCAGAGTATTCAGACCTGCAAGAATTACAATTAGCATAATTAACCAGTAAATAATACCGCCTAAAATATCTATTGCTGATTTATCGCTTCCTCCATCTTTCAAAAATTGATCGATCTTAGCTTTTTCAGTCACAACATCCAACCGAATTAATTTCAGCAATCTTACCGCTGCAGTTTTTACCAATTTTGCAATAATCCAGCCTATTATAAGAATTAGTAAAGCACCAATAATATTGGGAAGAAAGGATGCTAATTCATTGAAAAAAGTCTCGTATGATTGCATCAAGACTTCTTTTATTTCTTCAAACATATTTTGCACCTCAAAAGTTAGTTTTTGGTTACACCTTATTACTCAATAAGATTGTAAAAAACTAATTAGAAGAAATTTTAGGATAAAAAAAATCCCTCATATATAGATCATATGAGGGATTTACTTTACATTGGCTTGCGGAGAGGGAGGGATTCGAACCCTCGTTACATGTTTCCATATAAACTCCCTTAGCAGGGGAGCGCTTTCAGCCACTCAGCCACCTCTCCTTTACAAGGGCAACAAATATACGTTAGTTAACACCTCTAATCAATCAAAGATTTAACTTTCCTTTTCAGAATCTAAAACATATATCTGAGCCAAATTTCTTCCTTCTTGAGCAAAATCTAATCCATATCCCAAAACGAATTTTGTAGGGATCTCAAAACCTACATAATCTATTTGCACGTTATATTTTGTGGCATCTTTCTTATGAAGAAGAGTAATCACTGAAACGGAAGCAGGGTCATAGCTATTCATTCTCTCAACTATGTATTTCATAGAAAGCCCTGTGTCAACTATATCTTCAACGAGAACTACATGCCGTCCTTTAACTTTGGCATCAATTTCTTTTAGCTCTGTAACTTCTCCTGAAGAAACTTTCTCGTCACCATAACTTGATAGCTTCATAAAGTCTACTTCACATGGAATGGATACGCTTCTCATAATATCCGCAAGAAAAATAAAAGCCCCATTCAGGATACCAATAAATATTGGGCGTTTGCCTTCAAAATCTTTGTCTAATTTTTTTCCTAATAAAGAGACTCTTGCCTCAATTTCTTCTTTCGTAATAAAAACTTTAAATGTGTCCCCGTTACAATCAACGGTTTCCGGTAAATAATAACTCATGCCTATTTTTTTGAAGTTATCGAAAGATAACGTTTTGTTGAATCGGTTGCTTTAGAAAGCTCAGAAATTGTACCTCTATTAGTAGTATTTCCTTCAAAAATAATTGCGTAAATAGTACCATCTGAATCGCATAATACCAAAGATTTTTCTCTTATTGCCGTTGGCACTTTTCTATTGGTTAAATGATCGGATACTTTTTGAGTACCTTTCATTCCTAACGGTTGAATTGAATCTCCTGCTTTCCATCGTCTAACCAGCAAAGGAAATTTAATTCTATCGGCATCTAAATACAGTTCTGACTCTATGCTTTTAGAGATTTTGATTACCAACTCATTATTAGAAACACCTTTCAACACTTCTGTTTCTGAAACTTGATACTCTTCGAATTCAACTACCCCTGTTACTTTTATTATTGATTCTCTTTCCCGAACCAACTTAACCGATTCTGATAAAATTAATTCCGAGCCTACTTGACTAGATAAAAGATTATATGCTTGCTCTAAAACTCCTTTTGATATCTGGATATGAAATTGTTCTATAAATTTTTTTATTAATGATTGAGCCAATATTACGTCCAATTCTTTAATCGGTTGTATAAATAACTTTTCATCATCAAAATAATCTTTAGCAAGTAAATCCAGCATTTTCTTGTTTAAGCTTCCGTACTCCTGAAGCTTCATTACATTTTCCTGCCATCCTTTAAAAAGCTTATCCATTTTTTGAGAAAACTCATTTCTTAAAAAATTTCGGGAATACTTCGAGTCTATGTTACTTGAATCAGTCCTAAATGGAATTGAATTTTCTTTACAATATTTCAGAATTTCAGCTTTGTTGAATTCAAGTAATGGCCGAAATATTTCATTATTCCAATCATCCATACCTTTCCAAGCTTCAGGACTGCTTCCCCTAAGTAATTTTTGAATAATGGTTTCAACCTGATCGTTTTTATGATGCGCTACAGCAATTCCGTCGGCTTCAATTTCGGTTAAAAACCCGTTAAAAATATTGTACCTCTGTTCCCTTGCCCAATTTTGAAAATTTCCTGAGCTAATTTCTTTCGAGTTTAGTCTCACAGAACAACATTCAAAGCCCCACTCAAATGACATTTGCTCAACCAACTCTTGGTCTTTATTAGACTCTTCCCCTCTCATTTCATAATTTATGTGTACCACCAAAGCATGTATATCAAGCTTTTTAAGGATATAAAGAAGCGCCATAGAGTCAGCACCGCCACTCACTCCAACAACAAAGTTAGGCTTTTGCGGGAAATATTCTTTTAGCTTCTCTGAAACTCTTTTTTCAATCGATGAGGATTCGGATTTGTTCATAAGAGAAGGTATCTACTCCCAGTTCTTTATTCAACACTTGTAAAGCGCCCAACTCATTCATTCCTAAAAACTTTTTTTTACCCGGCTCTGGATTACCATCAACTTCAAGAGTAACCCAATCTCCATATCCTTGTAGTTTCGGATTGATCTCTTTTACCAAGTCAATACTGCTATTAGTCCATCTTTGATAGTTGTATTCAAAGCGAGTTAATAAATCACAAAGCAACTGCTCTCTGGATTCCTCTTGACCGGAAATAAGCTTCATAGTTGTTGCCACACCATTTAAATCATTAGTGAATGCTTCCTGATTTACATTTAGGCCAATCCCAACAATCACCCTTTCCACTTTATTTCCATTATAAATTACTTCAGTAAGCAACCCGGCGATTTTCTTACCATCGCACATAACATCATTGGGCCACTTTAGATTTATTGAACAATCATTCAAATATTTACAAATCACATCTTCAATAGCTGATGCACATACCAAAGTAAGTAATGTAATTCTATCAGCTTGTTTTGGGGTAAAGATTAAGCTGAATGTAAGATTCTTACCCGTTTCTGCAGACCAAATTTTCTTATGTTGCCCTTTTCCTGCTGATTGACCTTCAGCCAGAACTAGTGTTCCTGGAACAACTTTTTCTAAATTCTTTGCGTACGTGTTAGTAGATCCAACTTCTTCTAGAAATATTAATTCCCGACCTAGCCAATTAGTTTTGAGATTTTGTTGAAAAAGCTTCTTATTGAACAAAGCAACTCATTTAAATTTATTAAATTTCTGAAAGTTTACTTTTGAGAATATCAATTTTTGCTATCGGTGTTGGGTCTATTTGATTCAATAGCGCTAAGTACATACTTACCCAATCAGCTAGTTGAACTAAAGAAAATAAACGCTCTAACCTGCTTTCACCAATTGTTGTAATTTCAATAACAGATAAAGCTTGATCCATTACAAGATCTTTAACTATTTCCATTCGCTTCTTTACCCGATTATTGTCTTCCTTATCTTTCAGCATTACTACAGTTAATCTACCTGATAAATGTGCAATATGTTCCCACCCTACTATTTCGTTGTGGTTCATTTCGGGAATTAAATTTCCATAAACCAACATTTTCGAATTTTCTTCAATCTGTCCTCTCCAACGTAAGTTTACGGGTTCCATCATTAATGCATCGCTATAGATAATAGGAAGTGATTCATTAAGCTCTTGAGCTAATGCTAATGCATCATTATCATCAAGATCTTTGTAATTAGAAACCCCATCTTTTAATAGTTCATACGTATCTATTAAAACTTTATCGGACTCATTAAGAAAACCCAGGAATTGAAAAATTCTGAAAAGTGGCACAAAACTATATGCTAAAGCTGCTCTTGGGGGCATCCCTCCCGGAATTTGTATGTAATCAAATTCATGTTCTATAGCCTGCTTTTTTAACTCTCCTCCTGAAGTCACTCCTACAATTTGAGCTCCTTTTTTGAGAGCTGAGGATAAAGCTGTAAGAGTTTCTTCTGTATTACCCGAAAAACTACACGCTATAAAAAGTGTATGTTCATCTACATAATTTGGGATTTCATAGTGTCTTATAACTTGAACCGGATGTCGGCATGATTGCAGAGAATATGCTCGGATCAGATCAGCACCAATAGCAGATCCACCCATTCCCGCAAAACAAATATTCTTGATCTTAGATGAATCAACTTTTAGATCAATATCCTCCGTCAGTTTCATTACCTCTTTCCAGTGGTTTGGAAAATTTGATATCAACCCCCACATATTGCCAGAGTCAACTTTATTAATTAATTCTTCGTTGATCTTCATTTTAATAAATTCTCCAGTCTTCAAATATTTCTTTTATTTGTGTTGTATTAGATGCTTCTAAAAAAGATTCCGCTAATTCTATAAACTCTGAATCACTATGGCTTATGAGCTCTTCTTTAACTTTTGGAATTGCATTAGAGATCATACTCAAGTTCTTAATACCAAGCCCAAATAATCCGCACCCTCCAAGAACATTGCCAGCCAACTCTCCACAAACTGTTATCTCAGTATTAGTTTTAGAAGCAGCTTCTGAAGTAATCTTAATCAGCTTCCAAAGTGATGGATGATATTGTTGATATAATGAGCAAATTTTTTCGTTTCCCCTGTCTACCGCCATTGTATATTGGGTAAGATCATTGGTTCCTATACTCATAAAATCTAAATGTTTTGCCAAGTTTTCAGCATTTAGCGCTGCACTGGGAACCTCTATCATAGCCCCGAGTGCTATATCTTCATCAATTGCATGCCCAGAGTGTACTAAGTAATTTTGAAGTTCGCTTATTACTTGTTTGAGTTGCAATATTTCTTCCTCTACCGAGATCATAGGAACCAAAATTTTCACTCGTCCCTTATTTTTGCCTGCACAAATTAAAAGTGCTTTGAGTTGTGTTTCAAGCAAGTGTTTTTCATCCAATAACATTCTTATCCCTCTCCATCCTAAAAACGGATTGGCCTCTTCGGGGATTTTGTCACTTAATTTATCACCACCAACATCAAACAATCTAAATGTTACCCAACCATCTGTGGATGAAAGTACAGATTCATAAAATTTTATTTGTTCTTGAAAGGCAATTCTATTGCTAAATATTAATCCCTCAGTTCTTAGCAGACCTATATTTGATGCGTTATATTTTTTCAGTTGTGTAAGCTCTGATTCAAACTCTACATTTGCAGATAGAAAAAACTCTGTTCCTGATTTTGTATGAGAAGGCTCACTAATATTTTTGAGCAACCTTTTCTGAGTATTTTTGAGCTTTTGAAGTTTTGCTTTATATGTATCAAGTAATTCTTCTTCAGGATCAAGGATCAACAAACCCTCTTTTCCATCTAATACTCCGGTTGTATTTAATGCTTTTGCGGTAGCATTTTTAGCGCTTACTATACATGGAATTTCAAGTGACTGCGCTATCAAAGCTGCATGAGAAGTAACCCCACTTCGTTCCATAACTAATCCAATGAGTCCCTCTGAGTGGAGTGCCACCAGCTCTGTGGGGCTTAATTCCTTGGTAACTAAAATTGTTCCTTTTTCAATTGTTACGCCTTGCTCATCTTTGCAAATTATATCTATAAATCTATCTCTTAGATTTTCAAGGTCTACAATTCGTTGACGAAATAATTCTGATCCACTCTCTTTTAGTCGTTCAATAAAGTCACAAAAAGTTTTGTAAATAGCATAATCACCTGATAATAACTCATCTTTAATAATTGACTCAACCCTCCTTTCAACTTCAGAGTCGAGTACTATTTGTTTCTGAGTTTCTATGATAGCTGAAGAACTTGGATCCAGATAATCCAACATACCAGATAATTCTTGCACTAGTAACTCTCGGCCATTCCTAAATGCTTTTAAATGAACCTCGACTTCTGATTCAGTAATAATATTAGGATGAACTTTTCTACCTTTATTATCTATACAGACAACCTTACCTATAGCAATACCTGAATTTGCTGATATTCCTTTAATTACTTTATGGCTCTTGTAGTCAATTTTACTCATCCTTAAAGCCAAATTTATTATCAATCAGCTCTACAATAGTCTTCATTGCTTCTTTTTCATCAGCTCCATCAAATTCAAGCTCAAGCTCCGAGCCATGTTCTGCAGCTAAAGTCATAACACCCAGAATACTTTTTCCATTAACTTTATAGCCATACATATGAATAAAAAAATCTGAACTAAATTTACTTGCAGTCTTTACTAATGCAGCTGAAGGCCTGGCATGTAATCCGGATGAATTTTTGATTGTTATTTTCTTCTTTATCATTCTAAATGAATTAGCTGTGCGAAAATGGGTATAATTTCAATAATTTCCCAAGTAATAAGTCTTTTTTTGAATATAGAATTAACCTTTCACTTAATCTTTCTTAAATTCACCCTCAATTAAATAACTCACACCATTTTTAAATGTCAGTTTCCGAGAAAGATGTACAATACATTGCAAATCTGGCCAGACTTCAGGTAACAAATGAAGAAGCAAGGTCATATGCAAAAGATATGAGTAGTATTTTAGAATATATGGATCTACTGAACGAGGTTGATACATCAAATATAGAACCATTAGAACATGTAATTGATCTTGAAAGTAGGTTTAGAAAAGATGAAGCTAAAGAACCTTTATCTCATGAAGATGCTCTCAAGAATGCACCGGATGCTGATTCTGACTATTTCCGTGTACCTAAAGTAATTGAGTAATATTATGCAAAACTCAAATACACAAGACTCATCTGAAGGCTTTTTCTATAATCTATCGGAAGTAAAACAGCATATTATAGCTTTAGCAGTTCTTTTTTTGGTACCGTTTATACTTTTTTCGGCAACCACCATTGGTGGGAAAGAATTTCAACGCCATGATATAACTCAATGGAGAGCCGGAGCAGAATCCGTAATAGAATACAGAGAAACATTTGGAGAAGAACCACTCTGGGTTGAAAATATGTATATGGGTATGCCTGCATATGTGGTCTCTATTGTAAAATCTGTACCACATTTAGACGATCTATACAGAGTCTTCTATTCTATTTACCCAGCATTTCCATATTGGATAATGTTAACTGGTATGTATTTCTTATTAATACTAATGGGCTTTAAACCACTTACCGCTGTTCTTGGAAGTTTATTATATTCGTTAACTACATACTTCCCTATAATTATTGGAGCGGGTCACACCTCAAAATTCGCTGCTTTAGCCTATGCCCCTTGGGTATTAGCCGGATATTGGAAGCTTACTCATTCAAAAAATAAGCTTGCTGGTTTACTTTTATTCTGCGTAGCAATGGCTTTAGAAGTTCGGGCAGGACATCCTCAGATCACCTACTACTTCATGTATTTAATTGGTTTTCTTTGGATTTCAGATTCTTGGAAACTTATAAAAGAAAAGGAACTCAAACAGTTTGGCATCATAACTGCTTTATTATTTATAGGTGGAATTATTGGGATATTGGGTCATGCAAGAAGTTTTCTAACTCTTCAGGAATACTCTCAATTTAGTATACGAGGTGGATCTGCACTTGATGGGTCTTCTGGTTTGTCAACAAGCTATGCTTTTGCCTGGTCTCAGGGAATTAAAGAATCGTTGACACTATTTGTACCTGAAATTTTTGGTGGAGCTTCACCCACTTATTTTGGCCCAAAATCAGTAACGTCAGGACCGCATTATCTTGGAGCGATCACTCTTCCATTTCTTTTGATGGCTTTATTTAAACAAAGGGGAAGAACTATGTTTGTCTTCTTTGGTACCGGCACTCTGGCGCTTATTTTTTCTTGGGGAGAAAATTTTGCGCTAATTAACGAACTGGCATTTAATATTATTCCTTTCTTTGACAAGTTCAGAGCTCCGGAAACATGGCTGGTTCTTACCGCATTTTGCTATTCGATTGTAGCCCTATATGGTCTCGCTTGGTTTTTTGAATTCCTCAAGAATAAATCCGCATCCCTAAAAGAATTATATCTACCGCTGGGTGTTACTGTATTGATTTTTGCTTTTGTATTGGTTCAGGTAAAAACCATGAATTATACCAAACCTGGAGAAATCGAGAATATTGCTAACCAGATCGCTCAACAAAACAATGTCAGTCCTAATAATCCTCAAGTAAGACAAAGAGCTATCAGTTATGTCGATCAAAATTTTGTACCTGAAAGAGAAGAAGGAGCAAATAAAGACTTATTCCGGTTTGGATTGTTTATAGTCTTTTCTGGTGTAATAATTTGGCTGACCTTAAAACAAAAGATATCAGTTACTATTGCGTCTATGGGATTAATATTAGTAACAGCTATAGACATGATAAGTGTAGGAAAGCGTTATGTTCCGGAACATGTTATCGTAAATGCAAATGTAAGCCCCGAACGTTATATAGAAACTCAGAAAAGAGATATTGACCAATATATAATGGATAACATTTACTCTGATAATGGTGAATACGAATACAGAGTATTTCCATTGATGGACGGAGCCTTTAGTAACGCAGTTCCTTCTTACTTTTACCCAACAATTGGTGGCTATACAGGTGCAAAACTAAGTATTGTTGCTGATCTTCAAGCAAATGGCGGACCATTGTTCAAAGGCAATGCGGGTTTAAACCTAGATCTTTTGGGTGCTTTAAATATCAAATACATAACCTATCAACAGGGTTTAAGTATTCCAGGTCTTACACCTGTTTTCAATGGCTCTTCAGGTACTGTTTATAGAAATGAAAAATTATTACCGAAAGCTTTTTTTGTAGACTCATTAGTTACGGTCTCTACCCCGAACGAGGCTTTTGACTTTGTTGAACAACCAAATGTCGATTATTCTTCGATTGCAGTTGTCGAGACTACAGAAGCACTTTCAACTTCATCAGATAGTACATCGAAAGCAGAGGTAACAGAATATACAGGTGCAGAAATGACACTGGCCTTAAATAGAAGCAAGCCCGGGTTTTTAGTTCTAAGCGAGATCTATTATCCGGCCGGTTGGGTTGCAACTTTAAATGGAAATGAGATCCCTATCTACAAAACTAACTTTGTACTACGTGGACTAGAAATACCCGCAGGAGATCACATATTAAAATTAGAGTTCAAGCCGAAATCTTACTCAATTGGTGTAACTTTATCTTGGGTTTCTTTGGGATTACAAACTTTAATCGCTCTATTATTTGGTCTTAATTATTTTAAAAGAAAGAAATTAGGTGAGTCGTAAAAAGATACTCATCATATCTTATTATTGGTATCCCTTTGCAGGAGTAGGAGCTTACCGTGTTTCCAGATTTATAAAATACCTTTTAAGAAATAATTGGGAAGTAGTAATACTTACTACTAAGAAATCAGCTTCAGGAATAACCCAACAAGCTGATCACCCAATTTTTGAAAAATGTAAGGTATATCGATCAAATATTATAGAGCCAGTCGGGCTTCTTAGTTCTGGCGACAAGAAAAAAGAAAAGACGAGTAATCCATCTATATTTTACAGGAAAAACACTAACTGGAAATCAAAACTTGCTGTTTGGGCCCGGCTTAATCTTATGGTTCCAGATGCAAAATTTACATGGAAATGGTTCGCAATTCCATTAGGGAAAAAGATTATAAGGAAGGAAAGTCCTGACATTATTTTTTCAACGTCGCCGCCACCTACTACAAACTTGATTGCGAAAAAATTAGCTGAATGGAGTAAGCTTCCATGGGTTGCTGATTTTCGGGATCCCTGGACAAACATATACTATTATGATGACAACCCTCAAAGTAAAATAGCAAAAAAGAAAAATCAGAAATTTGAATCAGCAGCTCTAACTAAAGCAGATCACATTACCGTAGTTAATAATGGTTTTTTTCCTGAAAATAACATAGATGGTAAAGTTACCCGGATCACGAATGGCTTTGATCCTGATGATATTGTAGAAAATACAGAGCAAATAGTAGCAAACTCAAAATTTACGATTAGATATTTCGGCAGTATGAAGATCAATCAGAAGCCAGACTCTCTTATATCTGCTCTTAAAAAGATTGAAGATTCAAATCCTAAAATAGCTGATAAATTAGCATTCGAATTTTATGGCAGTATTGATCCTGATATTCAAGCAGAATTAAAGAAAAGCTCTTCCAAGATCGAGTTTAGCTTTACCGGTTATATTTCTCATCAAGAAATGATGAGATTGACTCTTCAATCAGATTTATTATTGCTCACTATTGGTAAATCTAGAAACAGCAAATTTGCTTTATCTACCAAGGTATTTGAGTATATGATCTCAGGAAAGCCGGTACTTGGTATTGGACCTATTGATGGTGCGGCATCAGAACTTGTTCAAAAAACTAATATTGGGGAGTTTTTTGAACACACAGATAGTGATGGTGTTTTTAAATTTATTCTGAAGGTATTTGAAGCTTCCAAGAAAGAACAAACTCTTTTTGAAAGAGATCAAGATGAAGTAGATAAATATAGCTTTAAAAACCTGTCTTCCCAGCTTATTGAAATATTAGAACATCAAATCGAAAGGAAGTAACCTGTTGCCTCTTATTTCAACTTGTCTCTTTGTTTTTTGCCCGATGAAGTTCTAGGTATCCTAGATATAAAAGTAATATCTCCCGGAATCTTATAGGGCTCTAGTTTTCCTCTTAAAAAAGTCACTAGCTCTTTTACATCAAATTCTTCTTTATTTACGGATACAATAAATGCTTTGATCGACTCTCCTGTAATCGATCCGCTTTCTTTTACCGATATACAGGCTGAATCTTTAACAAGATCATGCTGATTAATTATCATTTCTATTTCACCCGGAAATACCTTTTTCCCACCAACATTAATTACATCATCCTTCCTGCCACTTAAGAATATGTATCCTTCTTCATCTGCATAACCTAGATCCCCGGTTTTGAACCAACCATTGATAAATGAATCATTGGTAAGTTCAGGCGTTTTCCAATAACCAGGAGTTTGAACCCCACCTTTTACTACGATCTCTCCTACTTCCTTTTCAGGTAGCATAGCCCCGCTTTCATCTATGATACCTACAAAAGTATTTGGACTTGGTTTCCCCAGCGCATTCAATTTTAACCTTGAATCATGAAACTCAATAAAAATATTTGCGGCCACTTCTGTTAAACCATAATGCATACAAATTCTTGTATTTGGGAGCACTCCAGCCAGATCCTCTTTCTCAGAATTTTCCATTGGTGAACTGCCGAACTCTATATACTTTAATTTTTTAAAGTGTTTAATGTAAGTTCCTTTCATAAGCTTTTTCACGATTGAGAAACCAGCCGGAACCATACAGATTCCATTTGCACCATAGTTTTCAATCGCATCAAAAAAAAGATTGGGACGAACAAAACCATCCACCAAAACAACTGTTGCTCCCAATAACATATTCGTCCTTAATCTCCTTAGACCAAATGCGTGGTGCAATGGTAAAGGTATGATCTCCGTATCAGAAGAATTGTTTCCGATAAATATGTTAGAGTTTTCTGCTCCCGCTAAAATATTTTCGTGTGTTAATTTAACTCCTTTAGAGTTACCGGTTGTTCCCGTAGTAAAAAGTATATCCGCTATCGTCTCTTTTTCAGGAAACTTAAAATTCTTAAGCGGTTGAACATCTAATAAATTTTTACCGAATGGAGCTTGTTTAAATGGATGTTCAATATCTTTGGGATGAAGAACTATAAGTGGTTCTGTTTTCGAAATAAGATCAGCCAATCTGTTATCTGGAAGTTTAACGTCAACCGGAACTGCGATAGCATTTACGAGATGTATGGCTAAGTATGTATACAGAAATAAGGGGCTTTTTTCTCCATAGAAAACGACTCTATCACCTTTCGAAACACCCTCTTTATCTAAAAAACCTGCAACTTTTAATATATTATCTGAGACTTCTGCATAGGAGACCTTTTCATCCCCCCAAATAATTGCGGTTTTATCAGGGTTATTCGCTGAACTTTTAAAAAAACCTTCAACTATTGAGTTAACTTCCATTTCTAGATTTAACTCCTTTTTTGTACGATACTTTTTAGTGCTGCTATTGAATTTATTTGACCAATTTCTTCAGGTGAAATTTCAATATCGTATTCATCTTCTATAGCTGTAATAATGTTCACATGGCCTAAAGAGTCCCAAGCTTCTAACTGTCCGGGACCAACCTCATCTGATAGCTCTGTTGTTTCGTCTAAGTAAAGAACTTCTCTGATAATGTCTTCTACTTTCATAAAATTGTTAATCTAAATTACCTTTTTGGTAAAACTTTTCTACCTAATGCTTGAAAATTATCCTCTATATCCTGAGTTACTGTAGCTCCAATTGAAATAAAAACATTATTCCCAATTTTTAACTTATTAAGCAATGTAGCATTAGGACTTATCCAGACATTATCTCCAATTGTTGTAGAACCCGCTATTGCAACGCAACCCGTTATCAAACAATCTTTACCAATTTGGACATTATGTGAAATATGAACCGATTTGGATATCTTCGTACCTACACCAATTATAGTGTTATCTAATGTTCCTCTGTCTATGGTGGTGGCAGCTCCAATTTCTACATGGTCATGGATTTCTAAACCTCCAATATGAGGCAGTCTCTCCCATTTTCCTTCATCAGTTTTTGCCATTCCGAAACCCTCCGCTCCTAAAACAGCACCTGCTTCAATAATCACTTCATCTCCGATAGTAGTTTTATCGTATATATAGTTATTACCTTGCAGAATCGTATTTTTTCCAATCTTGCACTTTCCTACGTATGTATTAGGACCAATGTATGCTGAAGATGCAATTTCAGCTTCAGGATGAATAGTTGCTGATTTATGAATACCTGATTCTGTTTTAGCTGGAAAAATTCTTCGCATCAATCTGGTAAACGCCAGCTTAGGATTTTCAACTATTATAAATCCTTTTTTTTCAAGTAAAGATTCATTCAGCTGCACTGTACTATCACAAATAATTAACTTTGATGCAGTCCGGCTTATAAGTTCCAGCTTGTTTTCATTATCAGGACTGCACCAAACAATTGAATGTTCATCTGCATCAATAATACTCTTGAAATTATCTACATAATCAAGGTTACTATTTCCTTTGAATTCGAAATCAACTGATAATGCTTTTTTAATATTTTCCAGAGTAAGTTTTTCCATCAAAATATATTTCAGACCTTCAACCTAACGACTTCAAATGCTTCAGCATAAGGTTCTCCAATTTGAACTCCTCTTACTCTTGCCAATCCTTCCATAAATTCTTTGGTAAAGTATGGTCTCTGTTTTATAAACTGAGACTCATACACCTGCATCATTTCCCATTTTTTATCTAGGTGTGGCTGGCTAAGTTTAACGAATGCTTGTGTTGAAAAACTTACATGATTCCAAGGCAATTCATATCCCCATATACTGGTATTTTTAAAAGCACGTAACCCTTCATTGTAAACCACTTCATGATCTTGATGAAGATCACTTCCTGAAGGCACCAAAACCAAATCAGGTAATATTGAATTTTTCAATTTCACCATCTCTTCTAACACTTCCTGTCTATGATATGAAAGCATACGAACCTGGTAGTCATAAACATGCAGGTTTGATGCAGGAAGTCCCAAAATCCGCATGGAAGCTAAAAATTCTTTTTTTAGCATGTCGGGATCAGATCCTTCTGGCAATGAGGCTCTGGCAGTAGAAAATGCCGCTACATAAATATCGATTCCTTCTTCAAAAAAACGAGACATGGTCCCACCACACCCAAGCTCTGCATCATCAGTATGTGGTGCTAAAACTAGTACTCTGTTAATTCCTTTCAAACTCATAGCCATTTATTTATTTCTGAAATTCTTATACCCTTAAATAGAAGATATGATCTATTTTAGACAAAATACGATTTGCTCTGATATGACTTTTAATAGTATTAAAGTTACTCAATTGCGTACTATTAATTACAGTAATTGTTTTCCCAATTGCATTGAAACTGGCCTGTTGCATTTTGGCGTGTAATCTTTTTCCTCTTGCTCTAGGTAATACGCCGGTCATTACACCTTTGTAGATATTCTCATCTACTTTTCTGATCATATAATAAGCCGATATTCCTTCTTCATCTTGCGACACTACAGTTACTGTGCTTTGTTTAGAAAAATTATTTTTAATGGACGCTTCATAATATGACCTGCATTGTTCTCCGGTGAAAAACTCTTTGTTCTTGAATCTGGTATACAAGTCATTATTATCTAAAAAGCATTTTTGGGTAATATCAATTATCTGATCCAAATGCTCCTCTTTCGCAAGCTCTATCTCTGAAGTATCCTTAGATATATCCGGAGTCACTTGGCTTTCAAATTCTATTGCTGATTCTACAAGCTTGAATCCATTACTTTCAGCTTTGTTTATAGAATCCGGATTTTGCGCACTAACCCTCCATTCAATCAGTGCATTTTCAACACCTGGATTTATTTCATCTATAGATGTTATCTCAAACCAATCCACTCCATAGAAATCTGTCATCCAGTCGTTTTTTTTCATCCCTTCTTTTTAAAGAATTTTGCTGGATTACCATACCATATTTCATCATCCGGTACATGAGCACGAACCTGAGAACAAGCTCCGATTATTGTGTTTTTACCTATTGAAAATCCAGGCATTAGCGTTACATTGGCTCCGATCAAAGCTCCATCACCTACCCCTGCAACCACTTTTTGGTCTCCTTTAGTAAGATCCGGAGTGTCAGTTAAAACAAAACTATATTTAATAGTAACATTTTTGCCAATAGTTGCATTAGCTGAGATCGTACATCTGCTCCCAAAAGAAGTATTATCACCGATCACCACGTTTTCTCTTATCTCGCAATATGCTGTGAACTTACAATTTGCACCAATTTTGGCACCTTTTCTAACAATACAAAATGGCCCGATTTTGGTATTATCTCCAATTTCTGTCCCTTCTTCTATATACGCTAAAGGATGTATGTCTGTATTTTTTCCGATTTTTGCTTTGCTGGATAACATTTAAATAAGTATTAATTATTTGTATAAAAATTAATCACTGACTCTATTATATGATCAACCGCTTCGTTTTCTAAGCTATAGAACATTGGTAATCTAATCAATTGAGAAGAAAGTGTTTCTGTAAGAGGAAGATTCAGCTTCACGAAATTTTTATGATAGTATTCACTCATATGTAAAGGCACATAATGAAAAACAGAATAAACACCTGTATTTCTTAAATACTTTATCAAACTTGTTCGCTCTTCAAGGTCTTTAGTAATAACATAAAACATATGTGCATTACTCGTACAATTCTCCGGAACGTTTGGCAATGCAATACTTCCTGATCTTTCAAGGTCTTTTAATCCCTCATTATATCTTCTGTAAATTTCATTTCTTCTATTTTGAATTACATCGAGATTCTCAAACTGTGCTTTTAAAACTGCTGCATTAATTTCTGAAGGAAGAAAACTCGATCCCACATCAACCCAGGTATATTTATCAATTTCTCCTCTAAAGAACTTACTCCTGTTTGTACCCTTCTCTCTTATTATTTCAGCTCGATCAATAAATCTTTCGTTATTAATAAGGATTGCACCGCCCTCGCCCATACTGTAATTCTTTGTTTCATGAAAGCTATAGCAACCAATATCTCCTAATGTCCCTAAATATGAATTTCTATATTTTGCGTTTACTCCCTGAGCGGCATCTTCGATTACAAACAGGTCATGCTTTTTAGCAATTCGGGATATTTCATCCATCTCACATGAAACTCCTGCATAATGAACCGGAAATATAGCTTTGGTTCTATCGGTTACTGCTGCCTCAATCAAACTCTCATCTATATTCAAGGTGTCTTTTCTGATATCTACAAAAACAGGAACAGCTCCTCTTAGTATAATTGCATTGGCGGTAGACACAAAAGTATATGAAGGTAAAATAACTTCATCCCCTTCCTTCAGGTCTATCAACAGCATCGCCATTTCCAGAGCATGGGTACCAGAAGTGGTCAATAATGCTTTCTTTGTTTCAAATTTTGATTCTATAAAATCATTACACCATTTCGTAAATTTCCCATCACCGGATACTTTATTAGCAGCATACGCTTCTTTTATATATTCAAGTTCGTTGCCAAACAAATTTTGCTTGTTAAAAGGAATCATGCTGTAAAAACCTGCTTTAAATCAGATTGAAGTTTTTCTTTTGAAAAATAAGCCTTAACTATTTCCGAATTTTTATTTGCAATCTCTTCTGTTACTCGCTCAAGTTCCAGTTCTGACGAACAATATACTTTTATATTCAGTTGTTCGAAATACTCCCAAGTTGTCACTTCTTTTCTAATAAATACTTTCTTTCCCAAACCAATTAGGTTAATGATATTTCCCATTGCCTGTTGTCTTCGGTGATTGAATAAAGCTATATCAAGGTTTGAGAGAATTCTTTGATATTCGTCTAAAGGCAAAAAATCTGTGAGTGGCTTAAAATTACTCCCAAATAATAATTTACCTTCTTTTATCACCTTTTCTGCATGGTCATCGCTACCATATGAAAGTGGGCAAACTATATTATAATTCTGTAAGCCTTTCTTAGCTAATTCTTCTTTTAAAGCCCTAAACATTTCAAGATGACAATTGCCTGGGTCAGAAGAATTTCCAACTAATATATTAAGACTATCTTTATTTATTTTTTCTGTAATTGCAGAAGTAAAAATATTACTAGGGTATTTAAAACTTTTAATTCTTTCTCCTCTAGGTTTGAAGAGCTTTTTTATATTTTCATACTCTCCATCAATTTCTACTACAATAAAGCCAAGATTTTTGACTACAAACTTCTTGAAAAATGAAAGCAATTTTAACTTAAAGCTATTCTTTAAGACTTCTTTATAAACATCATCGCCCCAAGTAAACCAATAGCTTTTCTTTAAATTCCAGGGCATCAGAAAAAGAAGTAAAAATGTCATGGCCTCATTCAAGCCATGCAAAACAATTCGTTCAGCTTTATTTATATCCCTTATTAAAGATATGAGGGAACCAAATCTGATTTTAGTTAACGAATAATTTAGTTTTTGTACCTTTGAGTTCTCGGGTATTTTTTTCTCCTGATTTTTTTGATATATCACATATTTCATTTCCAGTTCAGAGAAAGATTTTTCTACGAAACCAATAAACTGGTGAATAAAAACAACATTTGGTGAAATATGGAGAATCAAAAACTGATATATTTTCAGTGAATTTTTTTGATGATATTAAATAAGTATCATAAAAACATGTATTACTTTAAGAAGAATCAATACGGCATTAAATGCACCTGAATTTTTTGCTCAATTACTAAGATATTTTTTTGGGAATAATAATAAATCAAAGCATTCGAAACGCGATAATATCCTATTCTGGTATTATAATCGGGTTTATTTCCACAATAATCCTTTTCCCATACATACTGGGTGCAGAACGATTCGGTCTTACAAGAACGCTTATTGCGATCATGACGATTTGTGTTCAGTTGGTTAACCTTGGAATTCCGAATTCCATAATCAAATTCTTCCCATTCCTGGCAGAAAAAACCAAAAACCCACAAGGACTTTTTTGGCTTTTTATCATACCCCCATCTATTGGATTGATAATTTTTGTCCTAATCTTTTTGGGTCTCAAAGATACCCTATTGGGGTTTTATTCTGACAGCTCTTTACTAGCTGAACACTATTACCTTATAATTCCCTTGGTATTTTCTGTTGCATCATTTGGGCTGTTAAATTCTTTTATAAAGGCGTCATTTAATACTGTTTTTGCTTCGTTCCTTCAAGAGATTTTACTTCGACTGGTTGTTATTGTGGATCTGATTCTATTCTATTTTGGACTCATTAGCTTTGATCAGTTTATAATCATCTTTGTTTTAAATTATACCCTGCAATACATTATCCTGTTTGTTTATGCTCTTCAGAAAGGGTATTTAAACTTTAGTCCATCAAAAAAACCTTTTGATAAGACCGCACGAAAAAACATCACTCAATATAGTTTTTTTGCTTTTTTTAGCGGTTTTACAACCATTTTGGTAGGGAATATTGACCTTATTATGGTTGACATCTTTGAAGGTCTGGAAAAAACCGGTGTTTATGCTGTAGCTCTCTATGTAGGTGCTGTAATTTCAATTCCTAGAAGATCGATTTCTAAGATATCTTTCCCTGTGATTTCAAGATCATTTAAAGAAAACGACCTCAATAATATTGATGATGTTTATAAGAAGTCTTCATTAAACCAGCTTTTGATTGGGCTTCTTATCTACATTGGAGTTCTTGCAAACATAGATAATTTATATGCACTCCTTCCTGAAGTTTTTGCTGAAGGGAGTATTGTTATTATGATAATAGGACTTGCAAATCTTTTTGATGTCTCAACAGGAGCAAATGGACAAATTATTATTTCTTCCAAATACTATAAATTTGATTTCATTTCTTCCTCTATACTCATGATCGTTTCCATAATACTGAATGCGATTTTAATTCCTCTTTATGGATTAACGGGTGCTGCAATTGCTACTGCTTCTTCTATTGGAATCTATAACATAATTAAAATGATCTATGTTTGGGTGAAATTTGATATGCAACCATTTGGTTCGAGAACACTTGGCGTAATTGCCCTGGGTATTTCTGTATTTTACATATCAACACTTTTACCCCAACTTTCTAATATATATTTCGACGTAGTTATCAGATCAATAGTGATGGCTCTACTTTATTTGGGATCCGTTTGGTTTTTTAATCTTTCTGAAGAAATAAATGGCATTATTAAAGGGGTAGTTAAAAGAATAAAAAACTGATGTAAGATTTTCATTAGTAAAGAAACTCTCCCTATCTAGCCTTATCTTAAATCGAATTTAAAGAGAACTAAGTAATGGCGAAAGCAAAGTACACTACACATTTGGGAATGGTTGACATTCTTCCCGATGAATCTCCAAAATGGAGAGCACTTGAAAATATCATTCATGAAGAGGCCGCTAATTTTAATTTCGAAGAGATCAGAACTCCAATTATGGAGCAAACTGAGTTAATAAAACGTGGTATTGGCCAACTAACCGATATTGTAACTAAAGAGATCTTCGCTTTTACAAAAGGTGATAGTAATTACGTTTTACGCCCTGAGTTGACTGCCCCTGTTGTTAGAGCATATGTTCAACATCATCTGGATCAAAGAGGTGGTTCTCAAAAGCTTTATTACATTGGACCTATGTTCCGTGCTGAACGTCCTCAAAAAGGGCGACAAAGACAATTTCACCAATTTGGAGTTGAAGTAATAGGAAGCGAAAACCCCGTTGCAGATGTTGAATGTATCGCTTTTATGATGCGTATTTATCAAAGAATCGGAATTAAGAACTTTAACCTGAAGCTAAACTCCGTTGGAGATCCAGAAAGCAGAGAGAATTATAAATCTGTTTTAAAAGAATATCTGGAACCTCATTTAGAAAAACTCAGTGAGCTTTCCCAAAAAAGATTTGATACAAATCCTATGAGAATTCTGGATTCTAAAGAACCAGAAGATCAAGAATTTATACAGAGTGCTCCGGTAATCAGTGACCACTTGAACGAAGAATCAAAGGAACACTTTGCACAAGTGTGTGAAATGCTTTCTTCTTTAAATATTGAGTACACACTTGACCCACTTTTAGTACGTGGAATGGATTATTATACCAGAACGGCTTTTGAGCTTACAAGTCCTGATTTGGGTTCACAAGATGCGCTTGCTGGTGGAGGCAGGTATGATCTTTTAGTTGAAGAAATTGGAGGCAAACCAACACCAGCTGTTGGATTTGCGGCCGGAATGGAACGTCTTTTTATTGCATGCGAAGAACTTGGAATTTCTTTGGCTGATGAGAAAAAAGTTGATGTATTTATAGTAAGTCTTGGTGAACAAGCCCGAAAATGGGCGCTCAAAACACTTCCCATATTTCGTGAAAATGGGATATCAGCTACTATGGATTATCTCGACCGCTCCATGAGAGCTCAAATGAAAGATGCTAACAGAGAAAATGCCACTTATGCATTGATTGTTGGCGACAATGAATTAGAGGAAGGAAAGTTCACACTCAGAAATATGAAAGAAAGTGAAGAATCCGTACTTGACTTAGCCTCCATTATTGAAAAAATAAATTAGCTATTTAGTAAGCTTCTTTAGATCGTTAATATCTTCCTTATTCCCAATAATCGATAATTCGTCGCCTCCTTGAAGTACCGTTATTCCATGTGGGATCTTAATATCGCCATTCCTGTAGATAATGGTTATCAAACTTTGACCAGGTAATTTCACATCTTTGATCATTTTACCGATAAATTTATTTGTGTCATCTTCTTCCTTCAGGACCAATCTAATAAATCGTTCGTCTCTAAGTAGGATCTCTCTCATTTCACCTTCATCTTCAGCATTGTTCCATCTTTCAATGAAATTCTTTACACCTACTTTTTCGGCAATTTGAGCAAGCATACGTAAGTGCTGCCCTGTATCTTCTTGAGAACTCACCAGATAAATGATAGCATGCAGAGAATCAACACCTGATTTATCAGATTTCAAATTCCCAAGATTATCAGTTTGCATACCTGCTTTGATCCGAACTAATACCATTTCAGGAGAGATATTTCCGGGAATTCTCGCATGGTTCAGAGCTACTCCGTTAGAAATTGGTATTATATGATCTTCATCAAATTCCGTAATTACCTCAGCCAGTTCTTCCATGGATTTGTTAAGTCTTTCAGAGAAAATGCCGGCAACACTCTTAACTAAGTTTGAATATTTAGTAGCTTTCTGAATATCAAGCACTGCTGCTCTTGAGATCATTTCTTCGTATTGATCTTCACTTCTTAAGCCTTTTTCCTTCAGAATACCTCTCATTTCAACTTCAAGTCCCAAATCTTTATTCTGCCCCAGTCTGGCATGAACATGGAATATAGCACCTTGTCGATCAACCTTATCTTCCGCGTAATACTTATACCAGATAACACTAAATACGCTAACTACTATTGTAAATAAGATTGACAGAACCCCCATTTCAAAAATGAGAACAATTGATAATATGATACCAATAATTTGTACCCAAGGATAAAATGGGGAATTAAACCCAGGATCATATTCTTTGATCTTACTTTCTCTCATTACGATCACTGCCAGATTAAGAAAACCAAATAATAACAGCTGGAACGCACTTGCTAATTTGGCAACCTCAGCAACGTTAAAGGCTACTAAAATAATCACCATCATAATTACGGTTGCTAGAATTGACCAGTGTGGTGTTCCCAATTTTCCTATCGTGGCAAATCGCTCGTTTAGCAGTTTATCTCTGGCCATAGCCATAGGATATCGAGAAGCTGACATAATTCCTGCATTACCTGTAGAAGCAAAAGCCGCAACTGCTGCTATAACAACAAGGATTAGACCCACTGATTCTGGTAACCATGTGAGTATTACTTCTCCGGCAGAAGCAACAGGGGTCAGGTCTTCGCGAAACTCATTAGGATCAAGTACTGAAACCATAATAAATACTCCTACTACGTATACAAAAACAGCCGTAATAATAGCTAAAAACATACCCAGTGGAAGATTGCGATCCGGATTCTTGACCTCTTCTGCAATACTGGCAACTTTTGTTAAACCAGCGTAGGATACAAACACCATACCAACAGTAGCAAAAAAGCCATAATAACCGTCGATAAAAAGAGGGGTAAAACGTGATTTAGTTTCTTCAATTAAGCCTGGTGATAAAACAGAAACCAAACCTTGAATTACATAAAAGATCATTATAGTAATCAAGGCGGCGACCAGAATTTTTTGCAAAAACGTTGTTTCTTTGGCTCCAACAACATTTAAAATTCCAAATACTACAGTAAGAATAACTGCGATCGGAACCATTGGAACATCAAAAAAGATCGCTAAGTATGCACCCATACCAATAAGGGCAAAAGCACTTTTAAGTACCAATGCAATCCAAGAGCCAAAACCACCAATTGTACCAAACATTGGTCCCAGACTTCTATCTATGATATAGTATGTGCCACCTGATTTTGGCATCGCAGTAGCCAATTCTGCAACACTGAACATAGTTGGTAAAACTATAATCCCTGATACTAAATAAGCTAAAAATACTGAAGGCCCTGTCTCTGCTGCTGCTAACCCTGGTAAAAGGAAGAAGCCAGAGCTAAACATCGCTCCTGTAGCAATCGCATAAACATCAGATAGTCCAAGCTCTTTCGAGAGTTTTTCTTTCATACTCTTAATTTATGAACGTTTTTTATGTTGAAACTCTTAGTACTTCCACATACTAATGAGAATATTATATCAAATAGTTCCCTCAAATTCTCTTAAAAAAATAGTATGTTATCATCTTTGATTTTATAAATTAAACTAATTTAAACACAGAATTTAATGTCTGAATATATAGCTGTAGGTTTGGCATCTGTTTTAGCACTTGGAATCTCAGCACAATGGTTAGCCTGGCGAACCAAACTACCCGCAATTCTTCTTTTACTTGGGTTTGGTATTTTAGCTGGTCCTGTTACAGGTTTATTAGATCCAGACAAACTCATGGGAGATTTGTTGACTCCTTTCGTATCCATTTCCGTTGCCATTATACTTTTTGAGGGTGGCCTAAGTTTAAAAATGTCTGAATTCAAAAAAATTGGTGGTACTGTAATTAAACTTATTACCATTGGTGTTTTGGTTACATGGACTCTTTCCTCACTCGCTGCGTTATATATTTTAGATCTTGGTTTAGAACTTTCAGTTCTTTTTGGAGCAATTTTAATTGTGACCGGTCCTACTGTAATTGTCCCTCTTTTGCGTCAAGTAAGACCCACTGAAAAAGCAGGTTCAGTTGTTAAATGGGAAGGAATCGTCAATGACCCCATTGGTGCAATGATGGCAGTACTGGTATTTGAAATTATGCTAACAGGTGGCTTTGATAATATTTCCGGGAAAGCAGGTCTTACTATCGTAACCACAATAGTGGACGGTACTTTTTTTGGAGCTCTCGGAGCAGCCATTATGTACTTCACATTAAAAAAACATTGGATTCCCGATTACCTGCAAAATCCTGTTACATTAATGGTTGTTGTTGCTGTATTTGTAACCTCAAATAAGTTACAGCACGAATCCGGTTTAATGGCTGTTACAATTATGGGTATAATTCTGGCCAATCAAAAATCTGCCCGAATTAAACATATCATTGAATTCAAAGAAAACCTTCAAGTATTATTGATTTCTACTCTTTTTATTCTTTTAGCATCAAGGCTGGATTCCGCCAGTTTTGAATATTTCAATTGGTCCTCAGCATTATTCATGGGTGTTCTAATTATTTTTATTAGACCAATATCTATTTTTCTATCTACTATTGGTTCAAATCTTAGTTTTAAAGAAAAAACGTTTGTAGCCTGGATGGCACCCAGAGGAATTGTAGCGGCAGCAATTTCGGCAGTTTTTGCGTTACGACTAGAACAAGAAGGATATGCTGAAGCTTCTCAACTCGTGCCATATACATTCATTGTTATTATAGTTACAGTAACGATCTATGGACTTACCGCAAGTCCTGTTGCACGTCTTTTAAAAGTAGCTAAGCCGGATCCAAATGGGGTTATAATTTTAGGAGCTCATAATTGGGCTAGAAAAATAGCTCTTATTTTAAAAGAAATGGGATTTAAAGTACTCTTAGCAGACTCGAACTGGGATAATGTTTCTACCGCAAGAAAATCTGGTATAGATACTTACTATGGAAATATACTTTCAGAATATGCCGCTGATGAAATTGATTTAGAAGGTATTGGTAAAATGCTCTCGCTCACTCCGAATGATGAAGTAAATTCGCTGGCTTCCATCCACTTTTCTGAAATATTCAGCAACTCGCATGTGTTTCAACTATCCCCAAGTTCTACTTCTACAAACAAAGGAGTGGAATCCGGAGACTCTCTTGGAGGCAGAACACTATTTTCGCAGGAAATGAATTTTGAGAAAATCACAAAGCTAATAGACTCCGGTGCTGAAATAAAAAAAATGCAGATTACCAGCAATTTTACTTTTGAACAATACCAAAAAAAGTATGGAGATAATGCATTTCCATTGTTCTCTATCTCTAGCAGTGACAAAATCGAACCTTTTTCTTTAATAAATCCACCATCACCTCAAGCAGGTGATACAATCATTGCTTTATTTACAGAGGATGCAGATTCTGAAAATTCATCCTATATTGAACCAGATCCAAATTTATCACACTGATGTTTTCAACTAAACAACTGGATTCTTTTAAAAAAAGAACTACTCCATTTTATTTCTATGATCTGAATTTATTCAGAAAAACATTAGAGCAAATCAAAGTACATGGTGTTTCAAAAGGATACCACATCCATTATGCATTAAAAGCGAACTCACATCCTCAAATTCTTGCTGAGATAGTAAAAGCCGGTTTATCTGCTGATTGCGTTAGCGGAGGTGAAGTTGAAAGGGCAACTGAATGTGGGTTTTCACCAAATAAAATCGCATTTGCTGGTGTTGGAAAACGTGATATTGAGATCGAGATCGGTCTTAAAAATAACATCCTTTGTTTTAATGTAGAATCAGTCCAGGAACTTCAAGTAATCGATCAATTAGCTTCTCAAAATAATCAAACTGCAAGAGTTGCTTTAAGGATCAATCCTAATGTAGACGCCAACACCCATAAATACATCACTACCGGTTTAAAAGAGAACAAGTTTGGGATAAATGAAAAAGATCTACCTGATATTTTCAAATTATTGCCCACTTTAAATAATATCGAGCTTGTTGGGATTCATTTTCATATTGGTTCTCAAATTGAGAAATTGGAACCTTTTAAGAAGCTTTGCCTGAGAGCGAATGAACTCAATGATATTTTTGAAAATAAAGGATATACACTTACCATTATCAATGTTGGCGGTGGTTTTGGAATAAATTATTCCAATCCTGACGAAAACGGCATACCCGATTTTAAAAAGTTTTTCGGAACCTTTGAAAAACACATTAATCTTAAACCTCACCAACAATTGCACTTTGAATTGGGACGTTCCGTAGTTGGACAATCAGGTAGTTTAATTACCCGAGTTCTTTTCACCAAAACAGGTATTGAAAAGAATTTTGCTATAATCGATGCTGGCATGACAGAACTTATACGCCCCGCTTTATATCAGGCTAAGCATGAAATACAAATTATATCAGACCATGCAAACAGACCTGAAAAGCAATACGAAATTGTTGGACCAATTTGTGAAAGTTCGGATGTTTTCAGAACGGGATATGAAATTGCCGAACTGAAACGCGGTGATATTCTTGCTATCAGAAGTTGTGGAGCTTATGGTGAAGTAATGAAAAGCCAATACAACCTACGTCATGAGATCGGTACTGCTTTTTCTGATGAGACCGAATAAATACAAAGAAATTATTTAGCCAGCTTTTCATCTTTTAAGAAAATTGAGTGAATTATCAAAGTAATTCTAGCTCAACTTCCCGGCTATAAACCCCGTTGTCCAAGCTGCCTGGAAATTAAAACCTCCCGTCACTCCATCTATATCCAATACTTCTCCTGCGAAGTATATATTCGGCACTTTTTTGCTTTGCATAGTCTTTATATCAATATCCTGAAGACTGATCCCGCCACAGGTAACAAATTCTTCTTTAAAAGTTGTTTTTCCGCTTACAGAATATTCATCATTCATAAGAATATGCACCATTCTGTTAATATTTTTCTTTCCCATATTTTGCCAAATCATACCTACACCCAGTTCAACTTTTTCAATCAAAAATTCCCATAATCTGCCGGGTAAATCGAACGGATTAACATTATGGATTCTTTTCTTCCCATGTTCCTCAACCACTTTTTTCAACATTTCCCGGATTTCCTGTTCAGATAACACACCTGTCCAGTTAATCAAAATTTTGAATTCATAATCCAGCTCATTCAGTTCTCTGGCACCAAAAGAAGAAAGCTTTAAAATAGCAGGTCCACTCATTCCCCAGTGCGTTATCAGTAATGGCCCTTCACTTTTAAGTTTAGAGCCCATGATCTTTACAGAAACGGGATCTGCGACTACTCCCATTAACTTAGTAATAGGCTCATTCGGCATATTAAATGTAAATAAAGAAGGAACTGGCTCTTCGATATTATGCCCCAGTTCACGAAGCCATTTAAAGCCCTCGGGGCGGGGACTTCCTCCGGTAGCTATGACAACTCTTTCTACTTCTTTAGTTTCTCCATTTTTAAAACCGAGAATTAAACCGTTTTTGCTTTCTTTCAAAGTCTTGATGGCAGACTTCGTTTTAATTCCGATTCCCAAATCATGCACTTCCTTCATAAGACAATTTATGATCGTTTCTGAAGAATCAGTGGTTGGAAACATTCGTCCGTCCGATTCAACTTTCAACTCAACTCCCCGATCATTAAACCAGGAAATAGTATCTGTTGGGGAAAATATCCCGAATGCCTTTTTAAGCGACTTCTCTCCTCGAGGATAAAATTTTACCAGTTCGTGGATCTTAAAACAATGATGTGTAACATTACACCTTCCTCCTCCCGAAATTCGAACTTTTGAAAGCAATTTATCAGACTTTTCATAGATCGTGACAAGCGCATCCGGGTTATGATATTTTGCAGAAATTGCACTAAAAAAACCGGCAGCTCCGCCTCCAATAACAGCAACTTTCATCTTTTTTAAGTATAAGATAACAGTTCTTTAAGTCATCATTTAGTTTTAAGGAAACTAAACATGATTTAAGAAATTCTGTCTCAAATCGTTCTACTAAACAGCGTCCATGATAGTAATTTAAATATCTTTTCATTCTTGAAATAAGAAAGGAACTTTATCTCATAATAAGAATGCAATCCGATTCAATAACCCTTATTTTCATCGCTTAATAAATATTGGAATGGATTTACACGTACTAAAATTTGGCGGCACCTCAATGAATGATCATAAAACCTGGAAAAAGGTTTTAGAGATCATTAAAAAATATGAATACCCTATAGTTGTGGTTTCTGCAACTGCTAAAACTACTCGTCAACTTATTGAAGCCGGTAAACTTGCAGCAGATAATAAACTAGAAAAAGCCTTGGTAATGGGTGAATCCATCAAACTACGCCATCTTGGAATTCTCCATAATTTCCTCCGGGAAAACACTCATCCAAAAAGGGCCCTTATTGAAGAAAGTTGTGAGAAAAAGCTGGACGAAAAAATTGGATTGCTACATAAATTTCTCACTTACACTCATAAAGTTGGTGAGCTTACACCTGCCATGAAAGATGCAATTGCATCTATTGGTGAGCAAATTTCTTCCTATTTACTCGCACAATGCGGACTGGCTACAGACCAACTTACACAGTTTGTAGAAGCAAAAAAGATCATTAAAACTGATAAAAATTATGGAAACGCACATCCCAATTTAGCATTGATCAATCAAAAGATAGGTTCCTTAGAAACCATTCTGGATGGAGGATTTACTCCTGTAATTGGTGGATTCTATGGTGAAGCGCCTGATGGAACTACTACAACACTTGGATTTGAAGGATCTGATTATTCTGCGAGCTTGATCGGAGGCGCTCTTCATGCAAAAAGTATAGAGATATGGACGGATGTAAGTGGTGTATATACAAGTGACCCAAGATTTATTAAAGATGCAAAACCTATTCCTGAACTAAGTTATTTTGACGCAACAGAAATGGCTTATTTCGGCTCCAAGGTACTTCACCCATCTACTCTTAAACCTGCTCAGGAACGTAATATTCCCGTTTTGGTTAAAAATATGTTTGCTCCAGACGACCCCGGAACCAAAATCATAAGAGAAAGCAAACAAACTCAGAAAGCATTGGCTGTTTCTTTCAAAGAGGATATGGCACTGTTAACAATAAGCGCATACGAAACAGTTATGGGGTATAGCTTTCTTACCCGAGTATTTAAAGTTCTTGATGAACATCGCATAGCAGTTGATGCTGTAAACACAACTGAAGCTTCTGTTACTATTGCTCTTTCCGACTCCGAAAAACTTAACGAAATTACAAAAGCATTTATTGAAATAGGAACCGTAGAAGTACAAAAGAATACCGGATTGATTAGTATTATTGGATGCCGGATTTCTGATGCTGATAAACTAACCGTGCAAATATTCGAATGTATTGGTGATACAAATCTTGAAATGATTTCCTTTACAAAAGAAAAGCGGATTTTAAATATGGTTGTTGATGAAAAACTGATGATTGAAACAGCAAATCAAATTCATAAAAAACTCTTTGACTAATGAATATTCATTAAAATGCTTAGTCTCGAAAAAATATCTCTCGCTCTTGGCGATCGTGATCTGCTTGATGAAGTAACAGTACTTATCAATCCGGGTGAAAGAATTGGTTTAGTGGGACCAAATGGAGCAGGAAAATCTACTTTACTTAAAATTATCATGGAGATCCAGGAAAAAGATTCTGGCTCTATTGTACTCTCTAATGAAGAAACACTTGGATACCTTCCTCAGGATGGAGTAGATCCTGATTTTGAGCTAACCGTTATTGAGGAAGTAGAAACTGCTTTTTCAGATATTTTTGACTTAGAAGAAGAAGTGAATAAACTTCAACAAAAGTTGGGTGAAACAGATCCCCACACTGAAGAACATGAGAAATTACTCGAAAAATACGGAGTGCTTCAAACAAAGTTAGAAGCTTCAGGGCTTTATACACTACGCTCTGATGTTGAGAAAATTTTAATGGGGCTTGGGTTTAAAGAATCAGATTTTTCCAGAAGCACTTCTGAATTCAGTGGTGGCTGGTTAATGAGAATTGCTTTAGCGAAGCTGTTACTTAAGAAGCCCACTTATCTTCTTTTGGATGAGCCTACAAACCATTTAGACATTGAATCTCTTCAATGGATGGAAAACTTTCTCAATTCCTATGAAGGTGCAGTCATCGTTGTTTCTCACGATAGAGCATTTCTTGACACTATTACAAACAGAACTCTTGCTCTGCGACGTGGTAAGATGAGCGACTATTCCGGGAATTACTCCTTTTACGAAAGGAAATGGGAAGAAGAGCGTGAGCTTTTGATCAATGCGCAGAAAAATCAGGAAAAAGAACTCAAAGAAACCGAAGAATTTATTGAACGCTTCCGATACAAAGCCTCTAAAGCTCGCCAAGTACAGAGTCGCGTAAAACAACTTGAGAAAATAGATCGCATTGAAGTTGAAGACGAACTCGCCAATGTATCATTCAGCTTTCCTGAACCTGAAAGGAGTGGACAGGTTGTGATGAGATTGGAAAACATCAAGAAGAGCTATGGTGATAATGTAGTTTTTGATGGTCTGGATTATGAAATTGAACGGGGTGATAAAATTGCTGTGGTTGGTCCAAATGGAGCAGGAAAGTCAACCATGATCCGAATTCTCGCCGGAATTGAATCTATTCAGGGAGGAGAACGAAACGAAGGGCATAAAGTCACTACAAATTATTTTGCTCAGCATCAGGCTGAAGATCTGGATCTTAAAAAAGATGCACTTGAAGTAATGATGAGTGCGGGTTCTAACGAAAAAGAAAGCCGTTTACGGTCTATTTTAGGAAGCTTTTTATTCCGTGGTGACGATGTTTTCAAAAAAGTAAAGGTACTTTCCGGTGGAGAAAAAAGTAGACTTGCTCTAGCAAAGATGTTGCTCTCCCCCGCAAACTTCCTCATATTTGATGAGCCCACTAACCATCTGGATATGAGTAGTAAAAATATTCTACAACAAGCACTTCAACAATATGAAGGAACTTGTGTGATAGTTTCTCATGATAGAGCTTTTCTTGACCCTATAGTAGATAAAGTTCTGGAGGTGCAGAAAAACAAAGTTCGTACTTATCTTGGTAATGTGTCTTATTTCCTTGATAAGAAAAAAGAAGAAAGTGAAGCTCAAAAAAATGCAGCTGTTCAGAATCAAGTTAAATCATCTGCTTCAGAAGACGGTACGCTTTCCAGAAAAGAACAACGACGAATTGAAGCGGAACGAAGAAATAAGATCAGTAAGCATATAACTCCAATCAAAAAGAAGCTGGAGAGATTGGAAAAAGAAATAGAAGAATCTGAGAACAGAAAAACTGAAATTGAAGCTCTTATGGCCGAAGTAGACTTCTACGATAACAATGAAATGGTCAAAAAAACCACATTAGAATATGAGCAATTAAAAATGGATCTTACTGATCATTATTCTAAATGGGAAGAATATGCAAACAGAATTGAGGTTATAGAACAGGAAATACTATGATTTTACTTAAACGGTCTTACTTCACTTTTTTATTATTTATTTTAGCTCTGGCTTGTTCATCATCGGAAAAAGCAATGGATTCAGAACCCATAACTCCGGAAATTACAAATGAATCAACTCTTCAAGAACAGCCTGAAATAGAAATTCAGCTTATAGTAAATGAAAGAGTTAAATATGAATTCAAAAAAACAGAAGACGTTTGGGATGGAACCGTAATTCAATTTAGTTCCAGCGACCCCGAATCCAGAGAAATTGTTAGAACCATTAGCATTGAACCAACTATGGGTTGGGAAGATTTTGAAGTTGTTCTGGATTTTTTAGAAATCTATACCTTACCAGATCAATCCGAAATTGAAGACAGAGTTTCAGGCCCAATAACCGCTATTTCTAGATCTTATACATTTACTATTTCAAAGAATGATGCAACAAGATCGTTTCATTACTACAATCCGGAAGGTGAAGTAGCTGATCATTGGCAATCCCAAAATGTAGTTACATTTGGAACCTATCTAACAACAGAAATGAAGGTTATTCAGGAATAACTTAGGTTATCTGTTTTTTCATTTAGCAAAAATCTGACTCTTATCTCCAAATGCCTTGAACTCTAAGGCATTCCCGCTGGGATCCAGAAAGAACATTGTTGCTTGTTCGCCGGGTTCTCCTTTAAAGCGGATGTAGGGCTCGATGATAAACTCAATTCCTGCCTCTTCCACTCTTTTTGAAAGTGCCTGCCATTCATCCATTTCCAGAATAACTCCAAAATGTCGAACCGGAACTCCTTTTCCATCTACCGCTCCTTTGGCTGATTCTTTGGCTTCGTCAGGACTGAGATGTGCTACTACTTGATGTCCCCACATATTAAAATCGATCCAGTGATCTGAGCTTCGTCCTGTGCTACAACCTAAAATTTCAGTATAAAAGGTGTGTGTTTCTTCCAGATCTTTAACCGGAAATGCCAAATGAAAAGGTGGAATGTTTTTACTCATATCTTATGTTTTATGAAGCCAGGGAATCACAAAAGCAATAGTAGCTGCTTTCAAGATCTTGGCTTATCGAATTTATTTCTGAATGCTCTAACTTAAAAAAAATAGACTAATTATTTTTTGTGATTCTGTGTTTTAGTGGCTTTTTTAAATTCATAATCCTTAATTCATTTAATTGGAAACAAAAAAAATAGAGTTTGATGGATCAACCGGAGAAAAATTATCAGCAAAAATTGATCTCCCTAAAAGTGAGACCAAAGCATACGCTCTATTTGCGCATTGTTTTACCTGCTCAAAAGACCTGAAAGCCGTAGGAAATATTACTAAAGCGCTGGCGGATATTGGAATTGCTACTTTTCGCTTCGATTTTACAGGGCTTGGGCAAAGCGAAGGAGATTTTGCTGATACTAACTTCTCAAGTAATGTTGATGATCTGGTTAAAGCATATGAATACATGGATAAAGAGTTTTCAGCTCCTGCCATACTGATAGGACATTCCTTAGGCGGAGCTGCTGTACTTCAGGCTTCTCATAAAATGGAATCTGTAAAAGCTGTTGCAACCATTGCAGCTCCTGCTGAACCGGCACATGTTAAAGAGAACTTTGAAATGAGCCTAGATGAGATCAATGAAAAAGGAGAAGCAAAAGTAAGCTTAGCCGGACGTCCGTTCACCATCAAGAAACAATTCATTGATGATCTTGAAGAAGCACGAATGAAAAAATTTATTCATAACCTTGGTAAAGCTCTTATCGTATTTCATTCTCCTATCGACAATACAGTAGGAATTGATAATGCTTCAAAAATTTTTGTTGCAGCAAAACACCCAAAGAGTTTTATATCCCTCGATAAAGCTGATCATCTGTTATCTGAAAAAGAAGACAGTATGTATATTGGAAAAGTCTTAGGAACCTGGGCCGAGAAGTATATTTGAAAAAAATCTCCCTTAGAAGAGAGACGATTCAATCGAAAGTTCTCGATTGAATCCGAGGGATGTGTGATGTTTATTAACTCATTAACCTCACACATCCTCCGTCCGCCAACCGGCGGACACCTCCTTCAAAGGAGGATTTTCTATTTACTCATCCAATTCTTTAAGTTTCATCTCTGAAAGTTCAAGATTTACTTTTGAAGAAATATTAGCAGCAATATCTCTGTTCTTCTTTTTCACCTTCAATGTTCTTGAAGTAAGTTCATCACCCGGAAGCTCAGTCAAAGCTCTTGCGTTCTTTCCATGTATAATTAACTTTGAAGTAAAAAACCCTTTCTTGAATTCCATCATATCAATTTCCGTAAATGGAATTTCTACGGTAGCTAAGTCAGATTTATAAGCACCCATTATCGCATCCTTTTTTTGAAATTCGATAAATAATTTATGCCCTTTCACGCTCAAAATTCCTTCCAGCAACATAAATCCGCCGTTTAATTCATCGATCACAAATGGTAGGCTACGCATATTTTATACTGTTTTTTAATGACTTAATTCATGTAAACTTAATTATAAAAAAGGTACAAAATTTCTGTAAGGACTTCCTCATGAAACTGTCTAACTATATGGTTGAGAGATACTTTACTAATCATACATTTGAGGGTTCAGACCTCAATGTCCTTCCAGGGGTGAAAGATGGAATATTCTTTTACCCTCTTTTTTTAAAATCTTCATTAAAGCATTTTTTTAGCTTTTGTTGATTAAGTGCTTTCACTCTACTATTCTTTGGATATGAGAGCTCTCATCATTGTAATTCTTGTATTTATCCCATCTCTGATCATTGCACAATCAGCAAATTTTCAGGATGATTTTACCGATCAGGATATTTCTGACTGGACGGGAGATAATGCGGACTTCACTTTTATAACTGAATCCGGCAACGTATTACTTCATCAGGATGCTGCTTCCGCCGGCACTTCTCAGTTGAGTATTCCATCAACAAACGTAGTTGGATTTTGGGAATTCTTTATTCGTTTAGATGGATTCAATCCTTCAGATGGAAACAAATCTGAGATCTACTTAATGAGTGACTCCGCCAACTTCGATCAGGCTATTGACGGATATATGCTTCAGGCCGGAGAAGATGGTTCGGGAGATGTTTTCAGATTATTCCGAATCTCTGATGGAGCCAAAGACGGAGAAGTACTAACCGGAACAACCGATATTTCAGGTGGTGGCGACTTTAGAGTTCGTGTAGACAGAGACGCTTCCGGAAACTGGGCGCTTTCAGTGGCAAATTCTTATTCCGGTGTAATTGTTGAAGAAGCAACGGGTACTGATAACACCTACAGCTCCACTTCTTTTTTTGGTTTCAAAAATACATACACAGCAACCAGAGCTGGTAAATTTTTCTTCGATTTTAAAATTGATATACCTCCTATACAAATTGCTGATGCATCTTTACTGAATGCAAGCACCATTAATGTAACCTTTAGCAAAGATTACGATCCTGCCACTATACAAAACTCTAACTTTACGATTACACCCGGAAATTTAAACCCGACATCTATTGATCAGCCATCTGGTTCTTCTGTTGAATTGGTGTTTGGCAGTAACTTACCAAGCGGCTCTTTTAATCTTGATATTACTTCCATAGAAGATTCCAACAACCAAACCACGCTGACTGATACCACCATTACCTTATTCAGATTTGAAGAATATCAGAGCGGTGATATCATCATAAATGAATTTTTAAAAGATCCACCCGGAGCACTTGAAGAATATGTGGAATTGAAAAATACTTCATCCCGATTCCTAAATTTAAAGGATTGGGAGCTGGGTGATAACGGTTCTCTCAGTGTAATCTCCGATCAGGATTTTGCCATTTTTCCTGACAGTTTTGTAGTTATTACTTCTGATACTGCCGCTCTTAAAAGTGTTTTCGGAAATGTCTATGCTATACAAGTTTCGCTTCCGGCGTTCAATAACACAACTGATCAGGTTCGTCTTTACAATGAGAACGGCATCACTATTGATTCTTTAGAATACACACCCGATTGGAGCGGCGATAATGTGGCGTTGGAACGCAGAAGCCCGACAGCTCCATCTGTATTTATGGAAAACTGGGGCGATTCACCCAATCCAAATTCGGGAACAGCCGGAATGGAAAATGAAGTTGCTCAGGATAATACATCTCCAAATCTGGAAACTTTGAGCATCGTTAATGACTCTACATTCATCCTCACATTCACTGAACGCATCAATCCCGATTCAGCCACTAATCCTGATAACTACGAAATCGCTCTGAACACTAAAGCCGTTCAAGGGCAAAACGCTTTTTTTGTCGCTACTTTTCTGGAGCCTGATTCTGTAAAGCTGGTTGTTAAAGGAGGAATCCCAAATACACCCAGTGGTGGACAAATTATCATTTACAATCAAGCAGATATATTTGGTAACATAAATCCATCCATAAGCAGAAATTTTCAGTTTATACAAACAGAAACCGCCGAACCGGGCGACGTATTTATCAATGAGTTTCTATACGATCCCCTGGGGTCGCTTACCGAGTTTGTAGAGATTTATAATCCAACCGATAAAGCATTTAACCTCAAAGGCTGGACTTTAAGTGACAACTCCGGCAATGAAGTGGTTTTAACAAACGAAGATTTCTTCTTTAGGAAAACAGAACCCACTTCAGGCTTTCCGGATAATCCATATATAATTTTAACTCCTGACAGTTCCATTAGCGTAGGTCAACCAAATCGAAGAGTAGTAATGGGAAGCCGTTTTCCAACTTTGAATAATACTACTGATGCTATCGTCTTAAAAAATGCTAACGGGGTTACCATCGACTCATTAACGTATACTCAAGACTGGGGAGGAGATGAAGTTTCTTTGGAACGAAGATCAGTTTCTGTAACCGGTCAGTTTCAGGAAAACTGGGGTGATAGTCCTTCTGATCAATTTGCCACGCCATCTGTGCCCAACCTAGTGAGCCAGGATAACGAAGCGCCCACATTAGAAAATGCTTTTACTCTTAATAACACTTCTATTGTGCTTATATATGATGAGCGGCTGGAACAAAGTGCTGCACAAAATATCTCAAACTACTCGTTTACGCCATCTTTGTCTGTTTCTTCGGTTTCTCAGAATAGAAATCAAGTAACCCTGATCTTTAATGAGACGTTGCAAAATGAAACTACTTATTCCATAACAATAAATGATCAGCAGGATATATTCGGAAATACGAATGCACAAACTTCCACCTCGGTTCGCTATTTGGAATTTTCCGTTTCCCAACCTTCTGATATTGTCATCAACGAAATTCTTTATCAAAAAGAGAATGAAAACTCTCCTGAATTCGTCGAGCTTTTTAACAGAACTGACAACAATTTCGATCTGAGTAATTGGACCATTTCTGATGCTGCTGATAATACCGCCACGCTGCCTGAAGGAACTTCGCTTGAAGCCGGTAGTTATGTGGTGTTAACGGATCGTCAGATTTTTGCCAACTCAATATCAAACGGAATTTTTCTTTCAGGATTTCCATCACTCAACGACTCCGGCGATGGAGTTATCATTAAAAATGAATCAGGAGTTACCATCGACAGTTTGTTTTATACAGAACGATTTGGTGGAAGCCAGGATGGAATTTCTACTGAGAAAAAAGATCCTGATGGTGCCTCCAATGATCCCAACAACTGGAACAGTAACACTTCTGAATCCGGAAACAGTGCCGGTGTTGAAAATTCAGTTTTTCAATTAGATTCTATTTCTCCTGAGATCATTTTTGCTAAGCTCCTTGAAGACGGAAATGTGGTTATCGCTTTTTCGGAGTTTGTAGACCTTTCAGGAAGTACGATAAGTGCAGGCGGACAACAACGTTCTGTAATTGATTTTTCTTCATCAGAAGCAAATAAAGTAACAGTGGATGGCACGGGATTGTCGACGAATGAGCACATTGAAGTTTCGATTACAAATCTTGCGGATGTAGTCGGGAATGTAAATTCATCTGCTTCCGGACAGATTTCCCAAAAAATTACACCCGGCTCTGTGATCATCAATGAGATCTTGTATGATCCGCTTTCTGACGACGAAGACAACCTGCCTGATCAAACCGAGTACATCGAATTGTACAACACTCAGAATTACGCTATTTCTTTGGAAGATATCTTTTTGAATGACGCTCCAAATGAGGATAATGAAGTTAACCGACTTGATCCTGTTTCTTCTCAATTCAAGTGGATTCAACCTAATGGATATTTTCTGATCTATGCTGAAGATCAAACTTTTGATTTTTCTGAAAGTCAGCTTGCCGAATATTTTGGTCTGGAATCTCAATCGGATCAGTTTACCATGCAGGTAGATCGTGCCAGTTTAAGTTTGTCAGCTTCAGGAGATGCAATTTTCATTTCTGACAGTTCAGGAACTACTATTGATTCTGTGTTTTATGATGAGAGCTGGCAAAATCCGAATCGTGTAAGTGTTGACGGTGTGGCTCTTGAAAAGATCAATCCCGCCGGACCAAGTAATGATGATAGCAATTGGAGTTCCAGTACAGAAGTAAGCGGAGGAACGCCAGGTCAGCAAAATTCTATTTTTCAGGAACCCGGTTCTGCTCCTGATAACTCAGGAATTACTTTTACTCCCAATCCTTTCTCGCCGGATGATGATGGGTTTGAGGATTTCGTATCTATCAATTATACACTGGATGAAACTGATTATTTACTACGGGTCAGAATTTATGATCGATATGGGCGTGAAGTCCGAGAACTAGTAGATGGCAAACCTGCAGGATTTTCTGGGAGCTTAATTTGGGATGGATTAACAGATGCCGGCAACAAAAACAGAGTAGGAATTTATATCGTGTTATTCGAAGCTTACAACAGCGCCGCCGGAAGAGATCGAACGTTTAAAGAAACCGTGGTTATTGCGCGGAAGTTTTGAGGGAATTAGGAATATAAAATATCGGAATTAGGAATACGCTATTTTATATTCCTAATTAATCAAATAATTCAACTTCACTCCACCAAACCAATTTATCCCGGGAGCTGGTTGATAAAATCGATTTCCAAAAGCATTTATATCGTAGCCTAGACTGTATTGTTGATCCAGTAGATTATCGCCACCGGCGTAAATATCTAACTTTAATTTCTCTCCCAATATTTGTTTAAAACCGATTCTGCTTTTCATCAAATGATAAGGATCTGAATACACTGTGTTTCCATCCGTTAAAGGAATTTCATCTGTGAAATTGTATGAAAGCTGTCCGTATAAACCGATCTTGCTTTCAGCTACCAAAGAACTAAAAAAAGTATGAGGAGCTACGCCCGGTAACCGGTTATCAGAAAAATCATCTCCCCCTTTCACGTAGTTATCATATTTAAAATAATGGAAGGTGTACGAACTTTGAACTTCAAGTCGGCTCAAAAACGCATTCTCATTATTAATGGGAATCCAATTGGTGGAAACTTCCAGCCCGGTTTGATTGGTACTTCCTGCGTTAGCAAAAGCCAATGTTCCATCGCGTTGAGATTCTGTAAGTACTATGCTTTCCTTCAACTTGAAATAGAACGTAGCTACATCATAACTAAATGAGCCGTCTGTGGTATTTCCACGAATCCCAACTTCGTAATTAATACCTTTTTCAGGTTCCAAATTCTCATTCAGCTCACCATCATTCGTTCGGAATTCTTCCAGCGTTGGAGGAGAAAACCCAGCGCTTACACTTGCATGAATTGTGGTAAGATTATTCAATCTTTTAGCTACCGCGATCCGAGGCAAAATAGCTGTTTCAAAATCCTTAGAGATCAGATTTGGATCAACTCCACTTTCTTTAGTAGCTACACGATTTACATCGTAGTTTACTCTGTTAACACTTATTCCTGCGTTGATGAATATTTCTCCGGGAAGATCGAACTCTCCGGTTAAATATACGCTTCTGTTTTTGATCTCGATCTCGTCTTCGAATCTTAGAGAGTCTCTGATTCCATTTTCATTATCATAATTTCGGGCATTATTATTACCAAAATGATTCTCTGCTCCCAGTTTCAACTTAAGATCTGTATCGCCAAAAGTGTTCTTGTATTGAACCCAAGGACGACTTCCCCAGCTTTTTCTGCTTTCACTTTTATAATCGAAATTAAATGGATTCTCAAATGAACTGATATTGGCAAACACATTAGTTCCACCTGACCAACGCTCCGTCCATTCACTTTCAACATTTGCACCAATAATAAAATCTTCCTGATCGATAGACGCATTTTGTTCAACACTCCCTGCTCTGGCTTGAGTTGGGTCATCCTGAAATTGTTGAAGATTAAGTCCGCCCGGAATACCGTAATTCAGATTTGAGTACAAAGTGGAAACACTCACCAATACATTTGATGGTGTAAATACTTTTATTCCGGTTTCAAAAGTTCTGCGTTCAAAAAAAGATTGATCTCTGTATCCATCAGAAATCTGAGAAGCATACTTGTACTGAGTGATCATATACTCATTTCTGGTATTGTATTCTGCTCCGTATTTAAATAAACCATAATCACCAACCGATGCATCTACAATTCGTTCTGTTTGAGGGTTTTTCGGGAAGCTGTTGATCAATAAAACACCTCCTGTTCCCGCTCCATAGATACTACCAGCCGGACCTTTTATCACCTCAACTTGTTTGATGTTTTGATTATTCAACAAATTAAGTGGTGTGCTTCCTGATGGCAACGTTAATGGAAAGTCGTTCCAGTATACTTTCACATTTCGAACTCCAAACGGTGAACGGATAGCGCTGCCTCTGATGGCAACTCTGTAACTTCCGGGAGCTCTCTCATCCATTTTTACTCCGGCAACAGTGTTAAGACCGTACACAAGTGATTGATCACTGAGACCATTAATACGATTATTATCGATATAAGAAATAGAACCGGGAGTTTCCATAATGCTCCGATTTCCACTGAATCCAACGACCGTAATTTCGTCCAGTTTTGATTTAAGAGTGTCGGGCTTATCTTGAGCGATAACTTCAAGTCCGAAGGAACTAATAAAAGCTGTGAGTAAAATTTGCAGATGAATTTTTCTAATCAAAAAAATAAGATTCTATATTAAGGAACAACTTTGCCTGAAGTTGGTCTATGAAGTATTCTATATCAAGTACGATAATCATATTAAGATAGATGGAGTTCCGGCAAAACTCTATTACATTTCCATCACAATCAGTAATAATTTTTAAAACAGCAAGTGAGCATCGATAAGAAAGCACCCATAGGAATATTTGATTCCGGAATCGGAGGATTAACCGTTGCAAAAGCAGTAGCTAAAGCTTTGCCAAACGAAGATATCATCTATTTTGGTGATACAGCTCGTGTGCCTTACGGAATTAAGTCAGAAGAGACTGTACGGGAATATGCCCTGCAAATTACCGACTTCTTGATTTCCAAAGGTGTTAAAATGATACTTATTGCCTGTAATACTGTATCTGCATCTGCAAAAATTGAAATAAAAGAAAAAACCGGCTCTCTTCCCGTTTTGGATGTAATTACATCCGGAACTGAAATGGCACTCAATCAAACACCTAATAATCATATAGGTGTGATCGGAACTTTGGCAACGGTAAATTCTAAGGCATATGAAAAATCCATTCATGCTTTAAATTCTGAAATCAAAGTAACACAGCAAGCCTGCCCTTTATTGGTACCTTTGGCTGAAGAAGGCTGGATCGATAACGAAATCGCTACTAAGACTCTTGAAAATTATCTTTCAGTTTTTGAACATTCTAATATCAATTCATTGATCTTGGGTTGTACACATTATCCTCTTTTTAAGAAAGCGATCCCTTCTGTTCTTAAGTCAGAATCTATTAGAATTATTGACTCAGCCGACTCCATTGCTCTTACTGCAAAACAAACATTGAACGAGCTTGATCTTTTAAATGATAAAGGTGGAGAGTTTCAATGTTTTGTGAGTGACCGTCCTCAACGCTTTCAGGAATTGGCAGAGCGGTTTTTAGGTCGTAAGATCTCCGACGTTGTTGTAACCCATCTTTGATTATTCAATATGTCATTTCTTTATCTATTTATGTAAGCACGTAAGATTTTACGTGCCTACATAAATAGGAATCCTCACCAATTTCCCCCAAAAACCATTTACGCAATTTCACGGCAACTTTATTGAGAAGCCGTATATTTATACACAAATTTTCTGCGTTACTTTCTGCAGATCAATATTAAATTTAATCCTCTTATGAAAAGATTATTTCAATCATTTTTAACGCTACTAGTCCTTACTACTTTATCGGGCGGAATTTTTGCTCAAACCGGATTAGAACTTTATGCCCAAATGGGCGAACGTGGTTTTGTCAATTTTGAAGGAACAAGCCTTACATGGCTTCCCGGTGATATGGGATATATGGAAATAGAGAAAGATGATAATGGGCATACTATTTTTTATAAAGTAGATCCTAAAAATCAAAAAAGAAGCCTTCTCTTTGATAAGAAAACATCTGATGCTTTAGTCAGCCAATATAATGAAGTATCTAACTCAAATATTACTGCATTACCATTCGATAGATTTGACTTTGTAATGGATGATAAAGCCATATTTTTCACACATGATGGGGTTGATTATATATTCACCCTTAAAGAAAGACAACTCAGAAAATTATTTAAGCCAGAAGTTGAACGCCCGCTTTATACCGATGAATTAATGAGAGGCATGGAAAGAAGTCAGCTTTGGAATGGTACTTATTCGAATGACTATACCAAGTTCGCATATATCAAGGAATACGATATCTATGTAGTTGATACTGAGACTAAAGAAGAAAAACGTCTAACTTACGGAAGTGAAGAGAAAATGAACGGTCGTCCTAGTTGGGTATATCCTGAAGAATTTGGACAGCGTGATGCTTATTGGTTCTCTCCTGATAACTCTAAGATTTCTTACTTACAGTATCAGGAAAAAGACGTGCACCAATTCCCGATTGTTCATGAGCTTACTTTTGAAGCAGGACTTGAGCAAATGAGATACCCTAAAGCAGGAGAAACTAATCCTACTGTTAATCTTTTTATAGTGGATATTGAATCAGGAGAAATTGAACAAGTACCTACAAACAGTGATCCTGATACTTACATAGTACGCCCGATCTGGAGAAATGACGGAAGCGAATTAACTTTCCGTCGCTTGAACAGAAAACAAGATCATCTCGAACTTCTTGCATACGATATCAAATCCAAAGAAGTACGTACCATTCTAGAAGAAAAAGAAGATGCTTATATAAATCTACATGACAATTTCATTCAGTTGGATGATAACAAAACTTTTATCTGGACTTCTGAAGTAAGTGGATACAATCACATCTATCACTATGACTTTAGTGGCAAACTCATCAATCAGATTACTAAAGGTGATTTTCCTGTAGGAAATATTGAAAATGTAGATCAGAAAAATAAAAAGATCTATTTCACAGCTTACCAAAATATGGGCTTAGACAGCTATTTCTATTCAATAAATATGAATGGAAAAAATATGGTAAAACTCTCTCATGGTGATGGCCGACATAGTGTAAGTATGAATGAAGCCGGTGAATATTACGTGTGTACACATTCTTCTTTCGACTCTCCTTATGAGGGCAATTTGTATAACAATGAAGGAAAGATGATCCGAAATGTGATGAAAGCTGATATCAGCAACGTTAATGAAGCAGGATTAGAAAAACCTGAATTTACTACTATGATGGCTGCTGATGGTGAAACAGAACTTCCTGTTCTTATCTATAAGCCGAAAGATTTTGATCCTTCAAAAAAATATCCGGTATTGCTCCCACTTTATGGTGGTCCGGGATATCAGGATGTGACCAACACTTACAAAACCTATGATGGCTATCAAAGAATGGCTCAGCTTGGTTTCATTGTTGTTCGTGCAAACTACAGAGGATCGGGAAACCGTGGTAAGGAGTTTCAAACGCTTCATTATGGAAGATTAGGTACGCTTGAGATCGACGATTATGCTGCTGTTATAGAACAAGTAACGGAACGTGATTATGCTGACGAAGAACGTGTTGGAGTATATGGTCATTCTTATGGTGGTTATGCTACTGCATTACTGATGCTTCGTTACCCTGATATCTTCCATGTTGGTGTTTCAGGCGCTCCTGTAACTGATTGGAGAAGTTATGATACTATTTATACAGAACGCTATATGAACACTCCTCAGGCTAACAAGGAAGGATACGATGTTGGATCAGCCATGACCTATGCAGATCAACTAAAAGGGAAGCTACTCCTTATCCATGGTTCTATTGATAATAACGTACATCCTGCAAATACAACCATGCTTGTTGATGCTCTTATAAAAGCAGATAAGAATTTTGATTTAATGATGTATCCCGGCAACCGACATGGGATTCGTGGAGCACACGGCCGTCATTACAACAAACTCAGGTTACAACACTTGATTACGAACCTTAATCCGGAAATTAAGAGTCAGGATGAAGTTGATTTTGATCTGATCTGGACGAATGATTAATTGAATAGCAGATTAGCGAGGGTATTCCTTAAAGTATCCTCCTTTTCAATTCATTTATAAGTTCACAAAAATTAAAAGGCTGTAGGGAAAATTCATGAATTTTCCCTACAGCCTTTTTTAATATGAATAAAAAAGCCCCGAACATTTCTGAACGGGGCTTCAATTCATCATTCAATATTAAATACTGAATATTCGTTATTCTTACTCTTAGTCCATATCCACCGTTTTGAATTCTTTAAATGGATTGAAATTCGCTGCTTCCATTTTTTGCTGATAAGCCGGCCAATCTTCCGTAAAGAAGGCATTGATCTTAGTGATCGCTTTATCAACTTCTTCCTCAGCTAAACGAAGCAGATTTGCCTCTGTTGTTCCCGGTCCGTCGTAATCACTTCCCAGATATCTGAATGGAGCGAATATTGCCTGCATGGTAGTAGGCTCAGGATTTCGGGTAATCCCCTGACGATCATCAGGTGTACCGAATACCATATTCATGAGATCTTCGATCTTTTTCTTAATCTCTTTATTGGCTTCGTTGATTTCCTTCAACTCTTTTTTATCCCTAGTATCAGCCTTTGCAAGAGTTTCATGTGTTTCAACGATCTCATTTGCATCGATCAATTGATCAGTAGCTTTACCTAACGTTGCGCTTAACTGAGCAACCTTATCTCTCAGTTCAGCCGTTTTTCTAAGCGCAGTCATAGTGGTTTCAATTCTTGGGTCGCTCATCACTTTTACCGTAGTAGAATCTGAGAACTCACCATAAGTAAACTTAACTTTGTACGTTCCAGGAAGAACATCTCCACCAGACGGCTCAGGAGCATTCGGTCTCGCTTTACGTCTGCTAGCACCTCTTATTCCCGCTCTGTCCATTCCCCAGGAAGTTCTGTTTATACCGTCGTGTTCCGGAGTTCTTTCAAAAGTTCGGATCTTTTCACCAGACATATCGAATACTTCTACTGTAACTTTTTCCATCTTGTCTGAAGATTTCCCTTTTTCATCTCCATCCTTTTTCAGCATTTCGCTGTTAACAGAATAGGTCAGTCTTGCTCCACCCGGACGATTGTCACCTGAGAAAACCCCATCAGCTGAGAATCTCATGCCTCTGGCTTGTCTCCACTCCGCTTGGTATGCATCAGGAGCGGCATATACTCTGATTGCTTTTTCAAGCTCATCAGCGCCGTTCTTAGCAAGATCTCTAAGCGGACGAATATCGTCCAGCACCCAGAATGCACGTCCAAATGTTCCGATTACAAGGTCATGCTCACGAGGATGGATCACCATGTCGTACGTTGAAACAGTTGGGTAACCGTTTGTCCACTTTGTCCATGCTTTTCCGCCATCAATACTGAAATAAAGCCCCAACTCAGTACCAACAAACATCAGATTTGGCTCCACAGGATCCTGCACAAATGAAAGTGCATAACCTTCCATGCCTTTATCTTTCGCAATATTGGTCCATTTCTTACCGTAATCTGTGGTATGCATCACATACGTTCCCCAATCATCACGTCGATAATTGTTGATCACAGCTACTGCTTCACCCGCATTGAATGTGGAAGCTTTTACCTGAGCCACCCAACTTCCTGATGGAATTCCTTTAATATTTTTAGTGAGGTCGGTCCAGTTTTCTCCGCCATCTCTGGTGATATGAACTTTTCCATCATCAGTACCTACCCAGATCAAACCTTGTTCCAAAGAACTTGGCTCAATAGCGAGTATGGTTGTAAAGTTTTCCGCTCCGGTAGCATCCATGGTGATCCCACCACTTTCGTGCTGCTTTTGCTTAGTAGTATCGTTGGTTGTCAGGTCCGGGGAAATGATCGTCCAGGACTCACCTCGGTCATCACTTTTATGCACATACTGAGATCCGAAATAAATAGTCTCATCATTAAAAGGATCAAAATTAACTGCTGAATTCCAGTTAAAACGCAGATTTTCGCCATCAGGATGAGTTGGACGAACAAAACGACCTGCACCCGTTTCAAGATCAACTCGTCCAATGTTTCCTTGCTGCGACATTGCAAATACATAGCGGTCATCACTTTGATCCATGATCACATCAAACCCATCTCCGAAGAAAAGTTCTTCCCAATATGCGTTTCTGATACCACCTGATCTCCAAACATAGGCAGGTCCTTGCCAGGAACCATTATCCTGCATTCCACCATAGATATTGTAAGGAATCCGATTGTCAACATTTACGTGATAGAACTGACCAACCGGAATATTATTGATAAATCTCCAGCTATCTCCACCATCATAAGTAATATTCAAACCACCATCGTTACCATCGATCATGAAACCGGGATTATCATGACTCAACCAAAAAGCGTGGTGATCCGGATGTACCCAATTGTAATAGGGATACAAACTTTCGAAAGAACGAGCACCGTCAGTACTTTTTGAGATGTAAGTGTAAATACTATAGACCGTGTTTTCATTAAATGGATCTACATAAATTTCTGCATAATAGAATGGTCTGTTTCCAACTTCTCCGTCTTTTTCAACAGTTTGACGAAGCTCCCAGGTGTAACCTCCATCATTGGATCGGTAAATTGCGTTTTTCTTTGATTCAACATGAGCATACACCACATCTGTATTACTTGGAGCTATAGCGATTCCCATTCTTCCAAGTTCTCCTTCAGGAAAGCCATCGTCAGAAGTCACTTTTTCCCAGTTCTCACCACCGTCTAAAGTCATGTACAATCCTGAGCCTTCTCCGCCTGATTCAAAAAACCACGGCCATCTTCTGAATTCCCACATTGCTGCGAAGATCTTATTCGGATTGGATGGATCCATTACCATATCACCGATTCCGGTGCGTGTATTTACGTAAAGGATCTTTTCCCAGGTTTTTCCTCCATCAGTAGTTTTATAAACACCTCTGTGCTCAGTATCACCCCAGGCAGAACCCTGAGCTCCAACATAAACCACATCAGGGTTTTCCGGATGTATAATTACCCGGTGAATATTTCTGGTTCCTTCTAATCCCATGAGCTCGAAAGTTCTTCCGCCATCGATACTCTTGTAAATTCCTGCGCCGCTGCTTTGGGAGTTTCTTGGGTTCCCTTCTCCGGTTCCCACCCAAACAACACTTGGATTTTTTTGATGAATATCGATAGCACCAATTGATGCAGCGCCATAATCATCAAAGATTGGTTCCCATTTAATCCCTCCGCTTTCGGACTTCCAGACACCGCCTGAGGCCGAACCTACATACATAATATCATTGTTGGACTCTACAACATCGATTGCCGTAATTCTACCGCTCATTCCGGCAGGCCCTACATTTCTTGGCTCCATTCCCTTTAAAAGATTCATATCTAACTGCTGTGCAGTTAAAGAAGAATCTCCCATAAAGAGTGAGAGAACCATTACAAAACTAAGCGTAAATAATTTTTTCATGCTTCTATTTATTAGTGGTTATAAAAAAGGGCAGCCTATAGCCACCCTTTTATTTAAAAATATTGATTAGTCGTTTCCGTCTAAAATTTCATCGATACGAACTCTCGCATCTTCGAAATGATTTTTAGTATCTCTGTTAAGAGATCTTCCTGCCAATGCACTGTTGATATCTCTTTTCAGAATTTCCAGCTCATTTCTTACAATCGGACGAATATCAGACTGACTTACATCAACAGAACGGGCAAAGAATCCTGAAGGCTCTTCGTTCAGCAAATCCCCCATAACTTCGATATAAGCACGCTGTAAATGACGTCTGTGAATTTCGGTATTCTGCTTAGCTCTTGCTTCAGACCAGATACCATTTCTGGTTGCATCCATCATTTCAGTAATTGTATATGTATCTCCATCTGCGCGAGCTTCGGCTTCTACTAATCTTGCAAGTCTGTCCGGTCTCATCAGATTGTTTAAAACGCCAACCTGAGCTCCACGGAAAGTTTCTACTGCGCTGGACTGATTAATTCTGTTCAATATTTCTTTATTGAATGCCCATGTTGGAGTAGAAAATGCATGTTTGTTAAGGAAATCCATCGCTCTTCGTTGATCTGCTTCTGAAACCAATTCATAAACAACGCCATCCTGATCGTAGGTTTTATACGTTTGATAAACACCACCAACATAAGTAGTTACGTGGCCCATGTATCTTCTCCATTGACCCAGAACATTGGAATATAATTCGGAAAGATCTGAAAATTCTTCACCTTCACGCTGTGTCCAGGTAATTAAGTTGTCAGTAATCACCTGAAGGTTCGCCAATCCGAGTTCACTGGCTTTCATGGCATCGTCACCGATAGCTTCGGTTTGTGATCGTGGGTCAGCACCGTTAGAATATCCAAACCAGTATAAAGGATCGTCGCCGTTCGCAACTATCCACTCGTTCAGGGTTTCATCTTCATCATCAGGATCTTCGATATCCGGTAACCATTGATAACCCCATTTGATAGACCATTTATCATACTCACCAATCTGAGGATAATATTGAGTTACACCATCACCCGGTTGAGCGATATAATTGAAGCGGGCATAATCCATAATTGATGGAGCCGTACCGTGAGTGGAAGTAAACTCCGGATCACGTAATTGTTCAACGGTGTAGCCTACGCTTGAACCCATGTTGTGAGGTAAACCAAGTGTATGTCCAACTTCGTGAGCCATTACGAAACGCAGCATATCACCCATGATCTCATCAGACATTTTAACGTTTCTTGCATTCGGGTTAGAAGCTGCAGTTTGAATGAAATACCAGTTTCTGAGTAAGTTCTGAATGTTGTGATACCAAAGGATATCACTTTCAAGGATCTGACCGGTTCTAGGATCATGAACATGCGGCCCTTGTGCATTTTGGATCGGATTTGTGATGTACCGCATTACCGAATAACGCACATCTTCCGGAGAAAACTCAGGATCTTCTTCCGGGGTTGGAGCCGGCTTACCTACAATTGCATTTTTGAAACCAGCTGCTTCAAATGCCACATTCCAGTCATTTACACCTGCTACCAGATATGGAATCCATTTTTTAGGAGTTGCAGGATCTAAATAATAAACGATCTGCTCTTCCGGCTCTACTAACTCACCTCTTAAATATGCTTCCTTATCTTTAGGTACTAATTTATATCTGGTGATAAATCGGTTCGTTGCTGCTTTATGCTCTTCTGAACTATAATCATATTGACCAATTGAGAAATAGCCGACACGCTGATCCCAGTTTCTTGGTTGTGCGGGCTCTGCCGGTAATAAGATCATTGACTGGTTCATTTCGAGCGAAATGGTGTTCGTTGATCCGTTATCAGGCGGGTTACCTGCATCATAAGTAAGTACATGACGAACTTCTATATTTTCCGGGTAACTGGACATCTTTTCTACAAAAGAACGGCTTCCGTCCAAACGTCTTACCTGAAAATTTCTTCTCTGAAAATCACTAAGACCGCTTATTAAAGCAACATCTGAAGTATAGAGGCTGGTAACATCTACTACAACACCGGTTGTATCTTCATTATTAGCTTCAATCTTGAAAGAATAAACTACCGGTTCAAAATTGTTATTCTGTACAGACTTATAAATCGGGTCGTCTTCATTTGCCACACTTGAGTAGGAAACATGACGAAGCAGAATGTTGTTTTCTTTTCTTTGCCATCTTACCACTTGCTGTCCACGAGCTTTTTGTCCGGCCCCGCCAAAACTTAAATTTTGTACCGAACCTGCAACTCTGCTTACAAGCAGCATTTCTCTTTCAAGCATTTCGTTCGGGATCTCAAAGTAGTACTTGTCATCTACTTTGTGAACATTAAAAAGACCTTCATCTGTTTTGGCGTCTTTAGTGATTACTTCACTGAATTTCTTAAGATCACCTTTTTTGGCCGGTGGTTTTTGAGTTGATGCTGAGGATTTTCCTGATTTTGTAGCCGCTCCGGAAGATTTACACCCGGAAACAACAAGAACAAAACACAGAGAAAGGGCGAGAAACCTGCCCATTAACTTAATACCGTAGTTCATTTCTTACTTATTTATTTAAAATTTCAAAAGTAAGATAAAGTGAGACTATGCCACGAGCTAATCAAGTATAAATTTTAGTGAGGTGTAAAAAGTTTAAAACCGTATTCACCCCTTTTCGCTTACATATATCCTTTATCCTTGAAATATCTTCTTAATTCCGATACACAACATTCTAATATTAAAACTCTTGCTATAATCGCTTATCCTGTTATATTTCTAAGTGACTAAAAAAAAACAGTTAATAGATAAATGAACAAGGTTGTCGCTTTATTATACTGCTTCATTTTTTCGGGTTTAATGATCTCATGTAACCCTACTACTTCTGTTGACGAATATTGTGTTATCTGCCCATTTGATTTTCGATTAATAGATTACGAACCCGATTGGAGTCCCGATGGAAGTAAAATAGCATACGTTCATAATGATACCACTATAAGAAGGTATGGAATCAACCTTATAAACTCGGATGGAACCGGAAAACGCTCATGGCATCTCGGTGGAAGCAGCCCCTCCTGGAGTCCGGATGGACAGTGGATTGCTTTTGAACAACAAGGGCAAATATTCAAAAAAAATGTAACTACCGATAGTTTGGTTCAGCTTACCTTTAATGGTAGAAATTTTTTTCCGGATTGGAGCTCTGATGGAAGTTCGATTGCTTACAACCAATCCACCTGCAATGAAATTATAGAGTGTGGTATTTGGGCTTTGGACTTAGCTAGTAAATCTGAAAAATTTATCTCTTCTTACGGAAACTTTCCCGATTGGCATCCTTCTAATAACTCTTTTTTGTTCGAGACTCGTGTCATACAACCAGACGGTACTGCAATTGGAGACAACATTTGGTTATATAACAACGATAATGAAACCAAAAAAAAAATAATGTTTCTGGAAGGTGAAAACCATTTTCTCAGCTTCTCTCCAGACGGTCGTAAATTAGTATTCACTTCGATCCGAAGTGGAGGAGATCCTCAGATATGGATTATTGATATGGATGGGGAAAATGCAAAACAGCTAACTACTACTTCGGGCTACACAAGTGCATGGTCGCCGGATGGAGAGTGGATACTTTTTACAAAAACGAGTGATTCAGACGGGCGCTTATGGCGAATGAAACCGGATGGCTCGGAAAAACAACCTTTCACGCAATAAAAAAATGAACACCTACCCATAATTACACAATAAAAAAAACCACTGCAGTGCTGGTACACTACAGTGGTTACTCTGCAAACATTAGCTAGTCTTCCATTATTGCTTTTAAGCATAATGAGGCTTTTGTATGCAGGGTTAAAATATTCAATTAAATAACTATTTAAAAATAACCCTTGGAGTATTCTCATGGAATTACATACAAAACCAAAATATTACGTAATCCGCATATTCCTTTGCTTAATTGCAATAACACTTATCTTGTCTATTGCAACTTTAGCACAACAGAGAAATCTTAAAACAGAAATATTAGTTTATATAAAAGCCGATTCGCTAGAATTATCCTTAAATCAAACTGAATCGTTCTCAATTGATAAGATTCCCATCCGATCCGGAAAATTAAAAAGTGCATTAGAACAAGTGAGCCCGAATTCAATTGCAAAAGCATTTCCAAATTGGACTAAAAATGCATCACTAAAAGTTTTAGAAAATGGAGTACGAGTAAAAAAACCGAACCTATCTCGTATATTTATCCTTACGTTTTCTTCTGAAGAAAAAGCAAAACAAGCCGTTGAACGCCTTTCGAAAGAACCTAGTGTATTATACGCAGAGCCACATATGGATGCATCTATATCTTCCAACCCTGTTTTTCTTGATCAAGAAAAATTGAATGCCCCATGGCGAGCAAATAAGCAACATATTATTAACTCATATCCATATCCACCCTTAATTAGTACCGTAGGTTATGATCCTCTTTATCCCGATCAATGGCATTTGAATAATACCGGACAATCAACCGGAGGAACTGTTGATGCGGACATTGACGCACCAGAAGCATGGCAAATTTTTACCGGTAGTAGCTCGATAAAAATAGCTGTTTTTGATACAGGGGTAGATTATGAACATGATGATTTTAGTGGTAAACTAACTGGGGACGATAGAGATCCATTCGGGGATAATGACTTTTTCGAGTTCCATGGAACTCATGTAGCAGGTGTAGCAGCTGCTAAAGCAAATAATGATCGAGGAGGCAGGGGTGTTGATTGGAATGCTAAAATCATTTCTAAGCAAATCATTGATGGAACGGGATATTATTTTGGAGATTCCTATGCCACTAATAAAATGTATGAAGCTGTTGATATTGATAACGTCGACATAATAAATCACAGTTGGAGTGGAACTTACTTTAGTACTTTATTGCGAAGTGCTTTTGCATATGCTTATAAAATGAATAAGGTTAATGTAGCTGCTATGGGTAATGATAAACTTTTTGGTAACCCAACTAAATTCCCTGCCGCATTTGGTCAAGGAGTTATTGCAGTAGGTGGAACTCAGAATAATGATTCAAGGTCACCTTTCTCACAAACTGGAAACCATATTGGTGTGGTCGCTCCCGGAGGGCTTAATTATTTTAATAACGTAAACGATAAAGATATACTTTCTACATGGAGCAATAATTCCACTCGATTCTCAGCTGGAACGTCTCAAGCAGCTCCACAAGTTTCGGGAATAGCTTCTCTTTTAAAAGGTTATAATAATAATTTATATAACGACGACATTGAACAACTTATTAAGATAAGTGCTGACAAAGTTTCTGGTATGAACGGTCAAAACTACACAACAGAATATGGTTACGGCCGTGTAAACGCTCATAAGGCTTTATTGCGGTTACAAAGCCCTTATGTAATTAATCACTATACGGCTACGGGTGGTACGATTGCTAATGAAACTACAAAAAATATTCTCTTCATAGATACACCCGGTCTTGCCGATGAGTGGTACTATGTGAAGCAAGTAGAGGTTAGAAAGAATGTTACTTTCCCTTACTTAAGTGACGTACATGTATGGGGTAGAGGTGTTGCTACAAATGGGTATTCGGATGCAAATCCTAATTTTGCAATGGGATGGACAGGAGTTGTATCTAATTCAGTTGGAGGAAACCAAGCTACTTTAAAAACTTATGTATATGAAGTTTACGATGAAGCACTAGAGCCAATTGGTTGGTTTCCTACTTCCCCTTCAAATGTAACATTTGCATATACTGCTCACGGCATTCCCGCCCCCCTCCTCCGCCCGCTCCAACTAATTTTACCTTGACAAATCCAAATGGCTCATTCCCTAATTTTAGCTGGAGTGCATCTTCCGGTGCTACTTCATATAAGATTTATCGAAGCTGTGATTTTGGATATTTCGGAGATTGCACAGCTAGCTTAGAAGAAGTCGGCTCTACATTTGGAACCAGTTGGACTGATTACAGTGTTCTGCAAAATGGTTCCGGTCAGGAAGATACCTACAGGTATGCAGCGAAAGCATTTAATGCTACAGGTGGTTCAGCTTCTTTTTCAAACACTGCTGTTGTAAATGGGCAACCAAGTTTTAAAGAAGTTGGAAAAGGGTTGCCGTCAGAGTTTAGCATTTCCGGTAACTATCCAAACCCATTTAATCCTTCTACACAAATTAAATTTGGACTACCGGAAGTAGCTGAGGTTTCTATAAAAATTTACAACATAATAGGACAGGAAGTGGCAACGATTGTGAATGATCAAATGCGGGCTGGGTTTCACAACGCTACCTTTAAAGCCGATAATTTATCCAGTGGGGTTTATATAGCTCGTCTCACTGCAATCGGTTCTTCCGGAGCAGAATTTATCCGGGAAATAAAAATGCAGCTGATTAAGTAATAAGTTAAAACCATAAGGAGATTGGAGGATATTCTACTCTGTGCTCTTTGTGGTTTAATACTACCTCAAATACTGCCTGAACCAAGCTCCGGTATGGTCTACTAATTCTTTAAATGTAGGCGGGAAAAATTCATCTTCAAAGGGATGCGATGCCCCGAATGTATGACCGGCTTTAGCAATAAGCCTCAATTCTTTTTCTTTAGATCCGCAGGCTATTTCCAACTTCTCGGAATTTGAAAGATCCACATCTTCATCTTCTCTTCCGTGAATGAATAAACTTGGAATTACCAGCTCTTTAACTCTTCTAAGTGCAATTAACCGATCAGCGTTTTCTCTTGTATCCTCGTACCAGATCTTGTCAACTTTCATATCCTGCCCGGTTCGGCTGTTTTTATAGATCGTGTATCCTTTGTCTTCCCAGTCAGATATTTCTTTTTCACTAAATCGTTCTAAGTAATCTGCAACTGCTGCCCAGGTTACCAAACATTTAACCGCTTCGTATTCTGCAGCCGCAGCAACTGCCGTATGTCCACCTCTGGAATGTCCTACAATTCCAATTGAATCTGTATTCAAATTGGAGTGTGAATCATCGATCTCACCGGTTTGCAGAGCTCTTATTACCAACCCGATCTCGTCCAGATCTTTCGAAAGTGTGGATTTCTGAAACAGATCCAGTCGTTCATATTCAGTTCTGCCGTTACCGATACCATTATGTGAGAAGTTGATAGCCAGTACTCCAAAACCATGCCTTGCCATATCTTCACAGGCATCCGGGAATGGGCCCCAATCTTTGAATCCTTTAAAGCCATGCAGAAATAGTATAACAGGAAAATCTTTTCTCGTACCGCTGATCGGGGAATACAGATCATACTTTATGGGAAGGTCTTCTTCTGTAAGAATTTGTCCCGACGAGATTGATAAGTTATCATATTCCATTACAGCTTGTTATTTTTTAAAATCTAAAGTTTCTAATTTTACGAGCTCACGGATGTTATTGACTTCTTTTTGCCTTAGGTAGCGCCACCTTCCTACTTTAACTCCTTTTAAATTCAGGCCCGCATATTCTATTCGTTTAAGTTTAGTGACTTCTGTTCCGAAATGTTCCACCATTCTCCGAATTAGTCTGTTTCGCCCCTCAAACACAGAAAGCTGAAAAATTTTCGGAGCGTCCATGAACCGTTTTACATTGTGTCCTTTAGCATCTCCGTCTTCAAGTGGAATTCCTGTTTTGAACATACTTAACTCTTCATCGGTTAAGATTCGTTCCGTTTCCACTTCGTAAGTCTTACGTACACTATAACTTGGATGCATTAATCGGTGAGCCAGATCTCCGTCATTGGTCAAGATCAAAAGCCCGGTAGTATTTCTGTCCAGCCTCCCAACGGGATATACTCTTGCGCCTGTCGCATTTTCAACTTCATCTAAAACGGTATTTCTACCTTTTTCATCATCCGTTGTAGTGATGGTATTTTTGGGCTTATTTAAAAGCAGATATACAAACGGTTCGAGCTGAATTTTTTGCCCGTTTACCTCAATCACATCCTGACGCCGAACCTTGGTTCCCATTTCAGTGATCGTTTTACCATTCACTTTCACTAAACCATCGGTAATATATTGATCAGCTTCTCTTCGACTGCACAAACCGGCATGTGCAATGAATTTATTAATGCGAATTTCTTCTTCTTGCGAATAATTCTGATCTACGCGATTTGGCGAAGTACCTGATTTCTTCTTTTCAGATTCTTTTTTCCTTCTGGATGGTCCTCTTCCTGACTTCTTATTCATTCTTCCTCTTCATTTTTTGAGTCATCTTCTTGTTCATTATCTTCATTATCCACTCTCTCATTCCCTTCTTCGGGGTCTTCTATTATTTCAATAGATCCATCTTCTTCCTCTTCCATGATCATTGACTGCTCCAGCAACAACTGCCGGTGTTCAGCCATATCATCGTCTTTCAGTATTTCTTCAATCTCTCTCGGTTTAGGAAGTTCCTCTACTGAGTTAATTCCAAAATGCCTCAAAAAGTGAGAAGTTGTTGTATAGAGCAAAGGTTTACCCGGACTGTCAGATCTTCCCGAAACCTCAATTAATGCCTTTTCCATTAACTGCCGGAGAATATAACCTGAATCTACTCCACGAATTTGATCTACTTCCGGCTTCGTGATCGGTTGCTTATATGCTACAATGGCAAGACTCTCAATTGCTGACTGAGAAAGCTTACGATAGGCATTTTCATGTTGAAAAATACTCAACCAATAATGAAATTTTTTCTGGGTTACAAAAGTATAGCCTTTGGCAATACGTTCGATCCTGAAGCTTAATCCGTTTTCATCATAGCGGGTATTCAGCTTATCCACAAAATCGCTTACTGTCTCCTCAGAGATTTCTATTTGTTCTTCATTTTCAACAATAATTGATTTTATTTTCTGCCCGGAAATAGGTTCCTCACTGGCAAAGATCAGTGCTTCTATCACCGAGGATAGCCGCGTTCCATCTACAAATTGATAATCGTTCTTCATTTTAGTAAACCACAGAGGTCACAAAGATTAGTTTATAATTCTTTTGATTCCCTGTTTCAAATATTTGACATTAAAATTTAACAGCAACCCTAATCTGAAATTACTCATTTTAAGATAGCTCATAACTTGAGCAATATGAATATTATTCAATTCTTCTACAGCTTTTAACTCTACTACCAATTCCCTCTCCACTAACAAATCGATTCTGTAGCCACAGTCTAATTCAACATTTTTATACTTGATTGGCATTGCTTTTTCTTTTTCCACATTTAAGCCCTTTTCAGTTAGAGAATAAAGCAAACAAGGTTGATATGCCGATTCTAAAAGACCGGTTCCCAGCTCTTTATGAACTTCTATTGCCTCACCAAATACAACCTTAGACAATTTGTTTAATTTCTCCATTTCTAACATAATAAACCTTTGTGCCCTCTGTGGTTCAACCCATATCTTTAACAATAAAGAATCCATCATCTCCCTGTTCCTGATACAGTGGCATTAAGATATACCCTTCAGCCTGTGCTTCAATTCTGCCAAGTTTATCATTAGCGAGCCAATCACCCTTTTTGATCTTATCGAAATTCTTAAATCCGGGTCTCATTACAAACTCATCGTCCTCTTCAATAATATGTTTATAGATGAATTCCACTTTTTTTGGAAGTCCGGCCGTTTGCTGAGCTAAAAAATCATGATAGGGTTCATAATCAGGAATATGAGAAAGGTCCAAACATCCACTAGCATTCAATAGTGCATAAATTCCTGCAGTAGCATTGAACTCCGCGCTTTCGCTAAAATGCATCCCTGCTTCAAAAGCGAATCCAATATTCCCGGTACTCTGAATATATTTCAGCGCTGTTCCATGCAGGGCTTTTTCAATGCCGAAAATTAAAGGAACATTTAATTTACTAAGAAGATCTACATTTTTCTTTTCTCTGGAACTGATGGCAAATAAGCCGGTTTCAGCTGAAAAGGTATGAAGATCCGCAAATATCACAGGCTCGTTTTTATTCTCATTCAGAATAATCGGATCTATAATTTCTAAAACTGCTTTGGTTTCTCTCCGTTCAGCAGTAAGAATCTCACCAAATGGAGTTCGCCTTACTTTGTCCAAAATGGAAGTAAACCAAATACGATTCATATCTTCGTCTATGAATCGTTCGCCTTTATTCAAGGCCTCAAGATTGCCTCTTATACCTATAAAAGTTCCATTAAACTTATCTTCAAGACCGGTAACCTTTTCTAGAACGTGTTCTACTGCTTTAATACTTGTTGGTTCATTTCCGTGAACTCCAGCAAGTGCGATTATTGTAGGTCCCGGTTTTTTCCCTTCAATTTTCCCAATTATTCGTTTCTGATAATCTACGTTTTCCAAATTATCTGTTTGTTGTTCAGTGAATGTCTGCAATCAATCTTCCTTCTTATTCTTATTTTCTTTTGCCAATGCTTTGATAAGGCGCCTGCTGATGTTTAAAAAATTATCCTCAGTTATAATCCCAACCAACCGGCTATTCTTAACTACTGGTAGACAACCTATTTGTTGATCTTGCATAATTTCCATGGCTTCTATAATGGAGGCTTCAGGATGGATTGTGATTGGGTTATTGATCATGATATCTTCAATAGCATGACTTTTGTATTCACCATCTTCATTTACTGCTTTCGAATACTCTCTTAACACCATTCTCATGGATACCAATCCAACCAAGTGTTTTTGATCATCCTCTATTGGAATATACCTGATTCTTCTCCAATCCAACAGATTTGAAGCGAATTCAATTAGATCATCTTTACGAGCTGTAAAAAGATCAGTGGTCATAAATTCTTCCACCAAAAGTGAGGAAGGTCTCCAAAAGGCAATATCTTCAATTCGTGCCAGTCCCCATTTATGCACCGGCTCCCCTTTTTGCTGATTTTTGGCCATCGCTCCTGTTATTGTTGAAAGTGTTTGCTCTCTGTTATTTTCTTTTATGAGTTTTCCATACGACTTAACCACCCAATATGATCCGGTTTGGGCACTTTCTACTCTGTCTTCTATCACTCCTAAATAGGTATTTATATCAGATTCCAGAATATTCACTTTCTCAAGTCCGGCTCGGGCAATTGGTAAAAGTTCTTCTTTTATAAGATCTCGAGCTGTTACTTTTCTATCGTCAGTCCATATAAACTTTGTATCCAATCCCATTTTAGAAGCAGCGAAAAAGTTCAAACGAGCATTATCAAAATCCAACACTTTGGTAATATCAGAATAAGCATCTTCCATACCGTTCATCAACCCTAACCAGAACGCAGTATTTGCAATTTCATCCACAACGGTTGGACCTGAAGGAAGTACACGGTTTTCGATCCTTAAATGAGGCTTCCCTCCTCCAATTCCATAACAAGGTCGGTTCCATCTGTAAACAGTTCCGTTATGTACATTCAATGCCATCAATTTTGGTGGAATTCCGTTCTTTAAAAGTTCATCAACATTCTCTTCCACATTTGAACTTAAAAGGACACGATATCGAGAAATATCTTCTTTATAGATATCCAGAATGCTTCCCCGAAGCCAATCAGAGCCAAAAGTAACTCTTGGCAGTGAATCTCTTAAATGATCACCTACTCCGCGGGTATCTACCGATTGATGAAAAAGAGCAATTCGGGTTTCTGCCCATAATCTTTTGCCTAACAGTATTGGAGAATTAACCGCACTTGCTAACACAGGAGCCGCTATTGCTTGGGCGATGTTGTATTTAGAAACGAACTCATCAGGTTTAATTTGCAGATGGATCTGATATCCGGTGTTACAGCCTTCCAGAAGCGGAGTATCGAACTTCATGAGTAATTCGTCCATTCCCTGAATACGAATTTCATATTCTTTCCCCCGCATATTATCGATGGCATCACACAACGCTTTGTAGCGTGGAAGCGGAGTCAGATTTTCAATCGCTACATCCGATTTTCGGATAGAAGGAAGTATTCCTGTCAATAAAATATCTCCGCCTAATTCCTGTACTTTTTCACGTACGTAAGCAACCTCATTTTGAAGGTTTTCTTCCATCTGAGAAAGACAATTGTCTTTAAACTCCAAAGGATCCAGATTGATTTCTATATTGAACTTTGCGATCTCAGTTGTGTAGTTCCCATCTCCCAACGCATCCATTACTTCCATCGCATTAGGCATTGCTTTACCATGCTCATCTATCAGACACAATTCCTGTTCCGCTCCAATCCGAATTACATCTGTCTCAAACCAATCATCTTCAAGCATTTTCTCAAGAGCACGTGCGTCTTTCAGAACATTTTTCATGAACCTCTGAACATCTTCATTACTCTTTGCAAGTTTTACCCTTTCTTCGCCCATCTATTTATAAATTGCGTTTAAAGCAGGTCGTAAATACTAACTTTATATGGCGGAATGCAAGTTTAAATATCTTATAAACCACTAAGAACACGAGATTGTTTTTTTGAGCTTATGGCAGAAATTGAACTTTGTGAACTCTGTGGTATTCGAAACTCTATCGAATTGCCTCCACATTAATATTTATCCGCACAATATTTGTACTGATTTCTGATTCAAATTCATACACTTCCATTACTTTATCCAATAGCCTTTCGATGAAATTTCCTCCTCTATCCGTTGGGAGTTTCACCATTACTTCCCACAAATAATATTGGTTCATCCAGGCGATTGCCGCCGGAGATGGTCCCAGAGAATCAAAATCAGGAACCAATCTTTCCAGTACCGATTTAAGTTTGAAAGCTGAAACCCGAACCTGACTTTCATTTTTCCCTTTCAGAACAAACTTTACCAATCTTGAGTATGGCGGATAGTTCAAAGCTTTTCTGAAATCAAGTTCTGAGTCTGCAAAACCGTCGTAATCATGTTTCTGAGCAAATTTAAGTGCTTCATTATCAGGTTGACGAGTTTGAATAAATACTTTTCCCGGCTTAGTTCCTCGCCCTGACCTTCCTGCAACCTGGCTTAGTAACTGGAACATTCTCTCCGAAGATTGAAAAGATGGAAACGCCAATTCAGTATCTGCATCCGTTACTCCTACAACTGTCACATTCGGGAAGTCTAAACCTTTGGCCACTAATTGAGTTCCAACCAGAATATCAGCTTCTCCTGCTCCGAATGAATCCAGTATTTTTTCGTGCGCTCCTTTTTTAGAAGTTGAATCACGATCAAACCTAAGAACTCTAGCATCAGGAAATAGTTCTTCAAGTTGTTCTTCAATTTTTTGGGTTCCCGATCCTTGCTCTGAAAGAAATTCTGATCCGCATTTTTCACAATTTCTATCTGCTTTTCTTGAATAGCCCGAATAGTGACAGATCAACTGATTTTTCCTTTTGTGGTAAGTCAGGCTTACCGAACACTCCGGACTTTGTGGAATATGTCCACAGGTTTCACATTGTAAGTAATTGGCAAATCCGCGCCGATTATAAAGTAGAATCACCTGTTCTTTTTTATCCAACGCCTCTTTAATCGCTAAGTGCAGTGGAACCGCCAGTTCCCCTTTCATAGCCCCTGTGTATTGCTTGAGATCTAAAATCTCAACTTCCGGAAGCTTAGCGGATTCGTGTCGTTTTGTAAGTTCCAGCAGAACCGCCTTCCCTTTCTTGGTCATTTCAAGAGCTTGCATGCTTGGGGTAGCAGATCCCATAATAACTACTGAATCAGTCATACTTGCCCGCATAATTGCCACTTCTCTGGCATGATATCTGGGCGCCGGATCGATCTGTTTATAGGAATTATCGTGTTCCTCATCCAGAATAATGATCCCAAGATCCTGGACTGGTGAAAAAATTGCGGACCTAGGACCTATGGCTATTTTCTTTTCTCCGGATCGGAGTTTTCTCCAGGAATCAAGTCTTTCTCTTTCATTCATTCGGCTGTGAAGTACCGCAATATCTTCACCAAAGATCCTGTAAAAACGTGAAACGGTTTGCGGAGTAAGCGCAATTTCAGGAACCAGAACAATTCCCCCACGACCACTTTCCAATACCTGTTTTAGCGCTTGAATGTATACTTCTGTTTTACCACTACCGGTTATTCCTTTCAATAAAAAGTTATTGAACTTCTTTTCTCTGATCGACTTTTCGATGGAACTAAAAACCAAACTTTGCTCTTCGTTCAGCTCTTTGATCATGTCCGGATCGAACTCTAAATCTAATGTATCCGGTTCAACTTCTAATTCTATGGGCTGTATCCAATTCTCATCTTTCAGTTTTTTGATAGAATAGTTGTTGATTCCCAGTTTATCTGCATCAGAATTTCGAATCGGCATTTCTTCAGAAGTAAACACTTCCAGAGCTTCCATCCATTTAAAACTCTTATCCTGTGATTCCAAAAACTCAATAGCGGACTTTCGGCTTTTACCTTCATTCCAATCCCATGCTCTTTCGGTCTTTACTGTAACTTTGATATCCGGTTCTTCCCATATCTCAAGAACGCCCGATTTCAGTAATTTTTTAAACACCTTGTTTAGTGAAGTGTCTTTATATCTCTTTTTTGCAGAATCAAGTGTCAGAGATTCATCATTTTGGATATCGTCTATAATTTCTTTTTCTGCTTCTGTTCTGAGATCAAGTCCATCTTCACTTCCAACTTTCAGCCTTTTTTTGGATACGAAGTTTAATCCCGCAGGCAGCGCAGCCTGAATGACTTCGCCCCAGCTGCAAAAGTAGAACCTGTGAATCCATTCTGTTAGTTTGAGTAGTTCTTCTGTTAAGATCGGCTCCGAATCCAGAACCTTTTTGATTTCTTTTGTCTTGAACTCAGGTTTTTTGTTGTGAAGTTGTACAATAACCCCGATCGCGAAATGAGAACGAAACGGAACCCAGACACGTACTCCTTCTTCTATTTTCTTTCGAAATTGAGTTGGCACTTCATAAGTAAAAGTTTGTCGAACAGCGGTTGGAAATGCTATTTCTGCAAAAGATGACAAGAGTTCAGCGCGTAGTTTTTATTATTAAAGTGGCTGAAAGCTTATCCAATTAATTAACTGAAATCAACTTTAGATCGTCAATAATAAATAAATTATGATGATGAAAACCGGCAGCAAAAAAACTAGCCCACTTTTGGAATAAGTATATCTCTCACTTTTCATAACTGCCTCCTTTCTCATACTTGTTAACTTTGTTACACATTGAGTTGTTATTACCCTTAACCTTTAAATAATTAATTTGTTTCATCTATCGCACCGCATAAACATGCGAACTAGTACACTTTCCAACATTCAACATTCAATCACCAACAGCCTTTTACTTTGGCATTATAGAATTTGCTTTAGCAGTTCTGATACTCGAATAAAAAATTGCGACTAGTTCATCACATTCCTTCAAGGTATTCTGAACTATTACCTCTGATGGCAAGAATTTTCTGCTTATAATTTCAAGATTGACTTTCGTTTCTCTTAACTCTTTTATCCCGATCTTTAATTTGTGGATAAAATCCTTGCTAGATTCTGCACTTTGTGCTTCTGCTTGCTGAAAAGCAGGAGATGTACCTGATCTAATCAATTGTTTCGAAAAGTGTTGCCCTACATAATTTTTTGGGAGTTTTTCACTCACTTCGATAATTGAAATTGAAAATTCTATCAGTCTGTTTTGCAAGTTATATTGTCTCGCTTTCATAAATCAATGGTTGTTGAATGTTGTTATTTGGGTTTTGATATTTGGGATTTAACTAGCCAAGCCATCCTTCTCTGTCTAAGCTTCGGTATTGGATCGCTTCCGCAATATGATTCGGTTTTATATTCTCTGAATGATCCAGATCAGCTATAGTTCTGGATACTTTTAGGATTCTGTCGTAAGCCCGGGCTGAAAGTCCTAGTGAAGTAATTGCTTTCTTTAAAATTTCAGATCCCGCTTCATCCAGCTTGCACACTTTCCGAACCATTCTGGTATTCATTTGTGCATTCGAATACACCGACTTCAACCCAAAGAATCGTTTTGTTTGAACTTCTCTCGCCTTAACAACTCGTTCTCTTATTTCTTCAGATGATTCCCCTTTTGCTTTTCCGGACAACTCATCATAACTCACCTTGTTCACTTCTATATGAAGATCGATTCGATCTAAAAGCGGTCCACTGATCTTACCCAAATATCGTTGCATCGCCAATGAAGAAGCTCCGTTCATATCCTGTGGGTCGTACCAATCTCCCGATGGAGAAGGGTTCATAGAAGCAACTAACATAACACGACTTGGATAGGTCACACTCATTCTGGCTCTTGAAATAGAGACAAATCCATCTTCCAGCGGTTGACGCATCACTTCCAGCGCACTTCGTTTAAATTCTGGGAGTTCATCCAAAAACAAAACTCCGTTATGTGACATCGAAATTTCTCCCGGCATCGGGATGCTCCCACCCCCAACTAAAGCCACATCTGAAACGGTATGATGTGGAGCCCGAAATGGACGGGAAGTGATCAGTGCTTTACCGCCATCTAAAATCCCGGATACCGAATGGATCTTTGTCGTTTCCAGTGCTTCTTCCAGAGAAAGTGGAGGTAAAATTGTTGGAATTCTTCTCGCCATCATTGTTTTCCCGGAGCCTGGCGGTCCAACCATGACGGCATTATGCCCGCCGGCTGCGGCAATTTCCAAACCACGTTTCACATTTTCCTGTCCTCGAACATCACTGAAATCCAGAACTTTTGATTGTCCATTTTGATTGAAAAAAGATTTCACATCCACCTCAAGTGGTTCCATTGAACCTCGATTTTCCAGCCAATCTTTAACCTGATTCAAATGGTCGAATGCGAAAATTTCGATTCCTTCTACAACCGCTGCTTCTGCCCCATTTTCTTTGGGAACGATCAAATATTTGAATCCCTGTTTTTTTGCTTCAACCGCAACCGGAAGAACTCCTTTAATAGGCCGGATCTTTCCGTCCAGTGATAATTCACCGAGCATCACTGTTTCTTCCAGTTTCTCGGTATAGATCTGCCCTGACATCCGAAGCAAACCGATTGCTATCGGCAGGTCAAAAGCATTTCCTTCTTTCGGAAGATCGGCAGGAGCTAGATTTACGGTAAGCCTTCCCAATGGATAATAAGATCCTGTGTTTCTGATGGCAGCTTCCACCCTGTCTCTGGATTCACTCACAGCACGGTCCGGCAAACCTACCAAAAAGAATTTTGGCATTCCGTTTGTGTGATGAGTTTCTACGTCTATGATGCGCGCATCAACACCAACTGTGGATGCGCAAAATACTCTGGCTAGCATATTATTATTCTGTATCTTTTTTTATTGTTCTGCGTAGTAAGACAAGTTCGGAAGCTATTCCTTACAAAAATTTTCATAAATCACACATATCATGAAGAAAGAAGAAGCAAAATCTAAGGCTAAACGTGTCTACGAAGAGATACAGGGCGGAGTGAACGAAGTGATTAGTTCTATCCGTGAATTGATAAAGGAAGGAAGTGCCCGAAAACTTATCATCAAGAATAAAGAAGGCGAAGTTGTCTTTCAAACGCAGTTGGCATTTGGAGTTGGTGGTGCCGCATTAGTTGGGGCAATGGCTCCGGTTATTTCTGCCATCGGGATGTTTGCCATGTTCATCAATGACTACCAGATCTTAGTTGAAAAAGAAGTAGATCCTGAAGACGATGACTATTCTGTGGATGCGGAAGTGATCGAGATCACCGAAGACGAAGATGAGGAAGAAGAAAATACAGAAGAAGCTAAGGCTGAGGAAAAAGAAGAGAAGGAAGAAAAAACCGTAGGCAAGAAAAAGAAGAAGTAGTTTAGTTACTAGTTGATTGGTGAATAAGTGATTGGTTTAGAAATTAAACTTCTAAACCAATTATTTTAAATCCAGCGCCTTACCCTTTTCTGATAATCTTTGTACTCATCTCCGAATAACTGAATCATCATCTCTTCTTCAGGCTTGATCTGTAATGAATTCATGTACCAAGCGAATACCGGAAGCATCAGAAATACGAGTCCATCTCCCAGATACATACCATAAAATACAAGTAAGATCAACATTCCGAGATACATTGGGTTTCTGCTGATGCTGTATATTCCGGAACTTACCAGAGAGGTTGAGTCCTCCGGTTTATGGGGATTTACTGTTGTCTTCTTTACAGAAAACTGAATAACTCCCAGCACAATACAAACTATACCAAGTATTGAGGTCAAAATAATGATCAATTTCGGAGCATTAAATGCAAGAAATTCCACTGACAGATATTTCTCAATAACCCACATTAAAAATACGGTGACTGCGACCACTATAACGGGAGGGACTTTGAGCTTCATTATTTATTCAGTTTTCTAGCTTTCAAAAAACATACTTCGTCAAAAGGTTTTCGCCCTCAGAATTTGTTTCAATTGTATAAATATGTGAACTCGAAACAGCTAAAGATTCCATGTTTATATTATTCTTTAATACATAACTGAATGCATACTCTCCTGAATCTTCATCATAGACATCAACAAACTTGTATTCACTTTCTCCATTGTGATATCTTGCAGAATAGAACAACTCGTTTTCTACTGCAATTGCAATGCTCCCATATGTTGCATCTTTGGTAAATCCTGCCCCATTACTAAATGACATATAACTATCTGTTGTTTCATAACTGTCTACAATTTCTTTAGAAAAAATCAGAGCCCCATTTTCAATATCATACTTTTTGATAAGGGGTTCCGAATAGCCTGCCACATAAAGATGTTTACCTGAAACTGTTGATTGAGCTGTAAACATCATTGGATTTTCTACTTCCTCACTTGACTGAATTCTATTAATGATGTTGCCTTCTGAATCTATTAAATGATATAAGCTATCAGTCAGGAAAGTAGATGGGATAAGATACTTTTGCTTGCTAATCATTTTCACAGCTTCCATATTAGGTATTTCGGAAACCTTAAACTCATTTATAAAATCACCTTTTAATGAATAATGTGTGATTTTATTTAATCCATTGTCTATAAATAATAGCTTTCCCTCTTTGTAATCAAAGCGTCGTAAGGAGCCGAGTTCTCCGGGACCTCTGCCTTCCGGAAGTTCAAATTTATTGATAATCTTTAAATCTGTGTCTGTATTAACAATGGTTCGGTTCGATCTGTCAAAAAATACTAATCCTTTTTCGGTCCTATATAAAACTGCCGGCATAAATAAACCCAAAGAATCCAGATTTAAAGAATCTACCGGAGTTAACTTTTTTATCTCTCTGTTATCAACTTTCTGATTAGTACGATAAAGAAATGGTTGTTCTTGAACTTCATTACTGACTTTTCCGCAACCAATCAGCAATATGTAAATAAGACTTATTATGAAGAATCGCATACCTTTGTTCTAAGTGATTTTTTTCAAATATCTACTAAGGTATAAAAAATAATGGGTTTAATCTGTTTCCTTATTTCTTAAACGGCATCCAAAACAGCCCTTTTACCTTTTGGTCTTCTTCGGAATCAAATTCATCCAAACCGATATGAATGGAATGAGGATCTTCATTCAGATTGAACGTTTTGCAGATCCTGTCCCAGAACGAAAATAACGAACTGTAGTTAGAATCCGTTTCTGATCGTTTTCTCGAGTGATGAACCTTGTGCATGGCCGGAGTTACGATAAACATTCTTAGAAATCTGTCCAGTTTTTCCGGCACTCCGATATTTGCATGATGAAATTGTACCACAATGATCAATAAAATTTCATACACCAGTAATTCCCAGATATGTAATCCGATCAATACGATAATTCCGGTTCTGAAAATAGATGAGAAGATGATTTCCCCGGTATGAAATCGATTAGCAGTGGTCACATCCATATTTGGATCAGAGTGATGCACTCTGTGAAATTTCCAAAAGAATGGAATACGATGATTCATCACATGCCAGAAATACGTCCATGTATCCATCAATAAAACAGCACCGATTACATGAGCCCATGGCGGCAAAGCAAGCCAATTCAAAATTCCGAAGTTGTTGGTATTTGCCCAATTGGAAGCCCATAACCAAATCCCTACAAAAAGAAATGAGGTAATCGCTGCGTTTACTATTCCAAGAGATGCATTTCTGAGCAAATGTCTCCAGCGCTGTTTTCCGGAATCTTTAAAAAAATCATAAAATGGGTGAGCATGTTCATAGAGCAGAAGCACTACCAATCCTATTACCGCTACTGCGGTTTGAGTTTGGTTTAGCAGATCCATTAATGCTTGCATATAGAATGAATGAGTTTACTTCTTTTCGAAGCCGGCTTCTACCAGATCATTATAGCCGCCAAGATTGTGTACATTTTCAAAACCGTTTTCCTTCATTATCTCGGCTGCTTTCCCACTTCGGTTGCCTGAAGCACAATACAGATAATAGGTTTTGGATTTATCCAATGAGTCGAGTTTTTCTTCGAATTCACCCGAAGTTAAGTTATAACCTACAAGAGCTCCTTTTAAACTTCCATTTTCGTACTCCCGTTCGGTTCTAACATCGATTATGATTCCCTCGACCTGAGCGTTATTCTCTATTGCCTGCTCAGAAGAAATCGCATGTAACTCGCGCTCTTTTTGAAAATAGATCAGCGCATATGCTGAAGCTAAAACTATTCCAACGAGTAATATCAGTACAGATTTTTTCATGTCTTCAATAAATAATTAATTCAGATTAAACGTTCATATAAATTATATAAGCACCCATAAAAAGAAGAAATATCGCAAAACCTTTCTTCAGTTTTTCACCGCTTATTTTAGATCCTACAACTTTGCCGACAATACTTCCCACAGCTCCGATCAAGCTGAAAATTAAAACCAGTTCCCAGTTTATTTGTTGATTTACGGATTCCAAAACCTCAAAATATTTATAGAAACCACTAAAACTTTTTAAAGCGATGATTACCAAGCTGGTTCCAATCGCAACATGCATTGGTAATCCACCTAATATAACTAACGCGGGCACAATCAAAAATCCACCGCCCACTCCTACTAATCCTGTAAGCACGCCAACTACAATTCCTTCCAGCGCTATGAGCCACCACTTTTGTTGTTTGTCAATAGACTGCTCACCATCAGTGACCTTTTTATTTCTGAGCATCAGCACCGCTGCCAGAATCATGACGATGGAAAACAGCATCAGTTGAAAAGTCCCTGATACAAAACCTGCAACATAAGCGCCACCGTATGTCCCCGCCATGCCAGGAATACCGAACAGGATCACATTTCTCCAGTTTACCTGCTTTTTTAATGCGTATGGAATGGAGCCTATTAAACTGATAAACCCAACTATTCCCAATGATTCGGCAATAGCAGCTTTCTCAGGCTCTCCGGAAATATAGATCAAAATGGGAACCGTGAGGATCGATCCTCCTGAACCCATCAAACCTAATGAAAGTCCGACCAATAAAGCCCCAATCCATGATAGAATCATTATGCTTTTACCTCAGGATTCCAATTTTTGAAAAGATCATCCACCCATATTACATCAAATCCTTTACTTTTCAATAAAGAAATGGAGTAGGAAGCTCTTTGTCCACTGGCGCAATGAACTGCTATCGTTTTATCATGAGGAATTTTATCCAGATTTGCAGCTAATCGTGTGTGTGCAATATTGATTGATCCGGGAATATGTCCCGTTGAATACTCCGTTGCCTTCCTTACGTCCAACACTTGAATATTACTATTATTCATCTGCTTTGATAATCCTTCAAAATCTGTTGAATTGGTAGATTCTATTTCACCGTTCCAGCTTTCAAGGTCGTTATACGTTGCAAACCCTTTGCTTTTATCTAAGCCTACATTCGCCAGATCATTGATAGCTTCCTGAAGATTATCCTGATCGATGATGAGGTAAAATTCCTCTTCTCCATCAAGAAAAGAACCGGCTATCGTATTAAAGTTTTTATCAAAAGAAGCCATAATAGAGCCTTCAAGATGAGAACTTGCAAAATCATGCTTAGCTCTTGTATCAATTATAGTGATGTCGTTGTCAACCATTTCCTGAATACTTACTTTTTTCGGAAGTTCGATTGGCGAGCCAAGCACAGAAGGACCAACTTTATTCAGCTTTTTCATTCTCGCAAAATAAAGAGGCGGTTCAGGCTGTCCGTCCAGAATAAAGTCCACAAATGATTCTTCATCTTTAGCTGCTTTAAATGCGGGACTGAAACGAGTTTCATATCCAACGGTAGATTCGGGAACTGCTCCCAGCGCTTTACCGCAGGCACTTCCTGAACCATGAGCCGGCCACACTTGTAAGTATTCTGGAAGCTCTTTGAATCTTTCAACCGACTTATACAGTGTTTGTGCAGACGGTTTCATATTTCCTTTTTCACCGGCTGCAGTTTCTAAAAGATCCGGACGACCGACATCTCCTACAAAAACAAAATCACCGGTTAAAATACCCATTGGTTCGTCAGTAAGTGCTCCATCTGTTACTAGAAAACTGATTGATTCCGGTGTATGTCCCGGAGTATGAATAACATCAAATTTAATGTTACCGATACTGAATGAATCTCCGTTTTTAACGAGCTCATAATTATAATCACTTCCGTTCAGCCATTCATATTTCCAGTCTTTATCACCTTCATCAGAGGCGATAACTTTTACTCCTTTTTCGGCGAATTCTCTTAAACCGGAAACATAATCTGCATGAATGTGAGTATCTGCAGCATGGGTGATCTTCAGACCTTCCGAAGATGCAATTTCCTGATACTGATCTATATCTCTCATCGGATCAATTATAATCGCTTCTCCATTCTTCTGGCATCCGATTATATATGCATATTGTGCTAATTTTTTGTCAAATACTTGTTTGAAATACATAATTCTGTTGTTTGAAGATTAATTAATGAGGAAGTGACGGTCTTATCTTTCCATAAACCCAAGTGCCTGCCAAAGCGCTTAAGATTGGAACGATCATAATGCTGTATCCGGCTCCTGCAAGTGAGAATAATGGTCCGGGACAAGCTCCCGTCAATGCCCAACCAAAACCGAATAGAGTGCCTCCTACAATATATCGGGTAACTTGTTTTGGATCTTTTGGCGGAATCGTAATTGCATTCCCTTCCATATCTTTGATGTTCTTTCTCTTTATAACTTGGATGGAGATCATAGCTACTACAACTCCCAATCCGATTATGCCGTACATGTGGAATGAGTCAAACCGAAACATTTCCTGAATTCTGAACCAGGACACTACTTCAGATTTGATCAATACGATTCCAAAGAAAATTCCTGCTAGTAAATATTTTATATAATTCTTCATGTCTTAGTTCGATTAAAATATAAATGGGTAGATGATGTAAGTGATAAACAATCCACCGGCAAAGAAGCCCATAACTGCCAGTAATGATGCCAATTGTAGATCGGCCAGTCCGGATATTGCATGACCTGATGTACAACCACCGGCGTAGCGGGCTCCGAATCCCACTAAAAACCCACCGACTATCATCAAGATAATACCCTGAGCACTTGCTACATTTTCCCAGTTAAAAACATCAGATGGCAGCATTCCTGAAAAATCTGAAATTCCCAAAGCTTTTAAGTCTGTGATAGTTTGTGCAGAAATATTGATTGGATCCGGATTACTTAAAAGCCATCCTCCAATAAAACCGCCCAATATGGTTCCTGCTACAAATACCAGATTCCATTTTCCTGATTTTTTCCAGTCATATTTGAAAAACTCGATATCTCCTGGTACACAAGCTGCGCAGGCGTGACGCAAATTCGCGGAGACTCCAAAAAGTTTCCCTTCCGCTATTAATAAGATTGGTACAATTAACCCGATCAAAGGCCCTGCCACGTACCACGGCCACGGTTGTCTTAAAAATTCTATCATATTTGAATAGTCTGTTAAATAATTTTCTATGTTTTAGCTCTCTGATCTTGGAGTTGTTTTCACACCAAAAGCGGCCCAGATTGGGCAAAAATTTATTAATGCTGTAGCAGCTAAGATACCTCCTACGATCAGAAGGATAATTCCTAGTGTTCCGGTAATTACATTTGTGAAGTAAAGTACAGCTACAGTTATAGCTATCAGGAACCGAATTGTTTTATCTGTGCTTCCAATATTTTTAGTCATAACATTTAAAACTTGGTTTAAGTTGTTGACCAAATATCCTAAGTATTCAGCAGATATTGTGTAACATTAGTTACAGATAGAGAAGTTTAAAGAATGGAAATCCGGTTCCTTTCCAATTCTATTTTCCCTTCATTTTCCAGTTGTTTTAAAAGGCGGGATACAACAACTCTGGAAGTATTTAAATGTTGAGCAATTTGCTCGTGAGACATATTGATCTCGTACAATTTCGTTGCCTGCTTTTTGTCTAGCAAATACTTGTATAGTCGGTCATACAAATTAAGAAATGTTATGCTGTCTATGGTTTCAAGTAATTCATCAAAACGAGTTTGATAAGAGCTGAACACATATTTTCTGAAAGACCTGTAATTCTGGATCCATTCGTCCATATAGTTCATAGGAATCATCCAAAGAACAGAATTATCTTCAGCCGTTACTTTGAAATCATTTCTTTTGCCTTCAATACAACACGCCAGCGACATTGCACAAGTTTCGCCTCCTTCTAAATAATAGAGAAGTATCTCGTTTGCATCTTCGTCTTGCCTGACCACGCTTAGCAATCCTTCAAGTACAATTGGCATATGCATGGAAGTACTTCCGGGAGTTATGATCAGTTCTCCGGAACGGGCTGTTTTAGGAAAACCCACTTTTTGGATTTCCTGAATCAGTTCATCCTCTATTCCCGCTTCAGATAATATTGATTTAAGACTTTCTTGCACGGAGTTATTTACTTCCAATGCTCTTCGGCAATTGCTTCCTTGCTCATTTCATTACTTAAGTAATGTTCTGCATCCAAAGCAGCTTTACAACCTGTACCCGCAGCAGTTACTGCCTGGCGGTAGAACGAATCCATAGCGTCTCCGCATGCAAAAATTCCCGGAAGATCTGTTTTTGTTGATTGTCCTTTGGTTTGGATATATCCAACATCATCCATAGTTAGAACACCTTTAAAGAGGTCGGTATTTGGTTTGTGACCGATCGCGATAAATACACCTGTCACATCATCCAGTGTAGTAATTTCACCGGTATTTCTGTTTTTGATGTTCACACCTTCCACAACCTGCTCGCCTAAAACTTTCTCTACTTCACTGTCCCACATGAATTCGATCTTCTCATTTTCGAAAGCTCGCGCTTGCATTGCTTTTGAGGCACGCAATTCATCTCTTCTGTGTACAACGGTTACTTTGCTTGCAAACTTGGTTAGGAAAGTAGCTTCTTCCATGGCTGTATCTCCACCCCCTACAATAATAACATGCTGATTTCTGAAAAAAGCTCCATCACAAGTAGCACAAGCAGAAACACCTTTTCCTCTTAGGCGGGTTTCGCTTTCCAAACCAAGCCACATGGCTGAAGCACCAGTAGAAATGATAATGGTATGCGCTTTTATTTCTGTCTTTTCATCAACTACCATTTTGTAAGGTCGGGACTCAAAATCGATATCCGTTACATATCCATAGCGACAATCAGCACCAAACTTGGTTGCTTGCTTTCTAAAATCATCCATCATTTGTGGCCCCATTACTCCATCAGGATAACCCGGAAAATTTTCCACATCGGTAGTTGTCATTAGCTGACCACCCGGCTCCGGGCCTTCAAATACGATCGGATTCAGATCAGCTCTTGCAGCATAAAGCGCTGCTGTTAATCCTGCCGGACCGCTTCCAACTATAACTACTTTAAATGTTTTTCCTGAGATATCTTCCATGATTAATGATTTCTTTAATTTTTGATCTCAACAAAAGTACAAAAAATAGAGCATCAAATTGCTTGATAGTTTCTATACTGGATATAGCTTTTATCTTAATAATACTAAAAGCTTTCTTATCCCTATTTCTACTAATGGTCTATTTCGTTATGTTAGTGAAAACCAAATTGGAGGCAAGATTTGATCTTAGCGGTATTAAAAGAAACTGCAGAACATGAAAAAAGAGTAGCTCTATCTCCCGAGGTCGTTCGCCAGTTAATAAACGATCATAATGAAATTTGGATCGAGAAAGGTGCTGGTTTGGCTTCTAACTTTCTTGATAGCAACTATCAGGATGCAGGAGCTTCTGTTGCTCCTTCCAAAGACGAACTTCTTTCAAAAGCTGATGTTTTGTTATCCGTTCAGGCTCCATCTCAGGATGATCTGAACAAACTTAAAAGTGGAGCTGTTTTGATCAGTTTTATTTGGGCATTGCAAAATCCTGATCTTGTTGCATTTCTAAAGGAGCATAAGATTTCGTCGTTAGGAATGGATGCCATCCCAAGAATTTCCAGAGCTCAGAATATGGATGCTCTTTCTTCCATGAGCTCCATTGCCGGATACAAAGCGTCCCTTATCGCAGCTAATGAACTCGATAAATATTTCCCGATGATGATGACCGCGGCTGGAACTATTCCTCCATCCAAAGCTCTGATTCTGGGAGCCGGAGTTGCCGGACTACAAGCCATTGCTACATGCAGAAAACTGGGAGCGGTTGTTGAAGCGTTTGATGTTCGTCCTGCAGTTAAAGAACAGGTAGAAAGTTTAGGCGCTAAATTTATTGAAGTGGAATTATCTGATGAAGAAACAGAAACCAAAGGTGGTTATGCAAAAGAACTCACGGAAGATGACAAGCTCAAACAGCGGGAACTGATCCATCAACATTCAAAAAAATCGGATATCATTATAACCACAGCATTGATTCCCGGACGACCGGCTCCGCTTTTGATCACCAAAGAAATGGTAGCAGATATGAAGCCCGGCTCTGTAATTGTTGATCTTGCTGCTGAAAATGGAGGAAACTGCGAGCTTACAAAAGCAGGAACAACTCAAGTTGTGAATGAAGTCAAGATCGTTGGGCCTATAAATCTTCCGAGTCAACTGGCAAACCACGCCAGTACCCTTTACGCAAAAAACATGTTGGCCCTTTTGAATTTGCTGCTAAAAGATGGTAAGCCAAATTTCGATTTTGAAGATGAAATTCTACTAAACACAACCATTACACATAACGGCGAAATTATTTCACCATTAATTAAGAATAATTGAATTGCGAATTAGGAATAGCCTACATATTCCTAATTCAAATATTCCTAATTCATTCAATATGTCCATACTCATTTTTTCTCTATTCATTTTCGTTCTAGCCTGTTTTATTGGCTTTGAGTTGATCTCGAAAGTGCCTCCAACTTTGCATACTCCATTGATGTCGGGAGCAAATGCAATTTCAGGGATCACCATTGTAGGAGCGCTTATTGTTACCGGCGGTGAAGGCGGATTGCTTACTCAGATTCTTGGTGTAGCTGCAATTATTTTTGCTACAATAAATGTTGTTGGCGGATTTATGGTAACCGATCGAATGCTTGAGATGTTCAAGAAGAAAGGAGATGACAAATGAGCCAGTTTCTTCCGGATTATATCGTTACATATTTACCTGATGCCATTCAGTTAATTTATCTCATCGCCACAGCTTTTTTTATTCGCGGATTGAAATTGCTGGGATCTCCTGCAACCGCCCGAAAGGGAAATCAGCTTGCAGCGACAGGAATGCTGATAGGGATAATAGTTACTCTGTTTGATCAACAAATTGTTTCTTTTGAATGGATAATAGTCGGAGTTTTAACAGGGAGTTTGATCGGGATAATTTTGGCTAAAAAAGTAGCTATGACAGCCATGCCGGAACTAGTAGCAGTTTTTAACGGATTTGGTGGCGGCGCTTCTGCTTTAGTTGCTTGGGGAGAACTCAGTAAATTTGCTGATCCGGCTGTAATGGAAACTTCAGGTCTGGTTACAACCGGACTTAGTATTTTCATTGGTTCTCTGACATTGACTGGAAGTTTTGTGGCCTTTGGAAAGCTAAAAGGATTCATTTCAGGGAATGCGATCACTTTCCCGGGATTGAATTTCATAAACATTGCTTCCATGATTGGAGTTGTAGCCTTGATCGGTGTTTTTACTTATGATCCTACAAATCAAACGGTATTCTGGATCATTTTAGGATTGTCGCTTTTGATAGGTATCACTTCCGTGATTCCGATTGGTGGAGCCGATATGCCTGTAGTTATCTCATTATTAAATTCTTACTCCGGACTTGCCGCTTCTATGGCTGGTTTTGTACTCGGCAACAATTTGCTCATCGTTTCCGGTGCATTGGTGGGAGCTGCCGGATTGATTCTGACTCAGATCATGTGTAAAGCGATGAATCGTTCTCTATTCAATGTAGTATTCGGAAGTTTTGGTGGAGATTCTTCTTCCGGGCAAGTTTCCGGTTCTGATGGAGACAAAACGGTTCGTGAAACTTCTGCTACCGATCTTGCCATTCAGGTTGCATACGCATCCAAAGTTGTAATTGTGCCCGGTTACGGATTAGCCGTTGCTCAGGCTCAACATATTATAAAAGAAGTAGCTACTAAATTAGAAGAACGTGGAGTACAGGTGAAGTATGGGATTCATCCTGTTGCGGGAAGAATGCCCGGACATATGAATGTGTTGCTGGCTGAAGCGGATGTTCCGTATGATCAATTGTATGACATGGATCAGATCAATCCTGAATTTGCATCTACGGATGTTGTGTTGGTGATTGGGGCAAATGATGTGGTCAACCCAATGGCAAAAACTTCTCCCGGAAGTCCGATTTATGGAATGCCCATTCTGAATGTGGATGAAGCCAAGCGAACCATCGTCTTTAAGCGAAGTTTGAGTTTTGGTTATGCCGGAATCGATAATCCATTATTCTATACCGAGAAAAATCAGATGTTTTTCGGGGATGCAAAGAAAAGCCTGCAAGCTTTGAATGAAGCTCTGAATGATGTATAGAAACTCGGACCAATCTTCCTTAAATCTACTTTCTCTAAAAGTGTTAATTTAAATAAACTTAAAACTTACGCTCTATTTGCTTTGCTTTACTATTTTCGAATTTTCCTTCTCTTTTTATTTCTGTCCATTGGTTCCGAATTATCAGCTCAAGATACTCTCTTCACAGTGGATGGAAAACTTGTAGAAGGGTTATTTCAGATAAATTATAACTCTGAAGGAGATTACTTAACAAAGTCCGGCGACGATACTAAAATTTATCCTTCCTTATTTGAGATGTTAAAAAAAGATGGCTTTATCTATAAACCTATAATCATTAAGTATTATTCGACTTCAACAGATGCCGTAAACGAAAAAGCTATAATTGTAAAAAGCATTATTGACGCACAAGTTTCAATATTTGAATACAGCAAGAGTGATGACTTTAATTTAATAGTTTCGAATCCTGAACAAGTTTTCGCTCTCCAAAAATTTAACCTGAACGCACAAAAAGAAGATCTAAAAAACTACATTGAAGTTCTTCATTTACTCAATCTTGATTGTGTGCCCAATAAAGAAGTATATAATGCAAAATTGAATCGTAGAAATATAATTTATCTAGTTGATCAGTTTAATTTATGTAATGACCCTAACTATAATTCCGAAATCGTTTTTGAGATTAAAAAAAGGATTATTCAACTGTCAGCAAGTATGGGGGTTAACTATTCTACTATAACAGTTAGAATTCCATATTTCGAATTAGTTGACAGAGGTGGGTTTCTCGGGTACAGAGAATTTCAAAACTCAAAATCAATTGAACATTATTTAGCCTTTTCAATCCATAAAAACCTCTTTTCCAGAGATGATCTTTTTATTGGAACGAAAGTTGCCTCAACTTCTTATAATTATCCCATGGAAGTAGATGACAGTTTTTCATCTACTAGTTTAGATGTTACCGAAATAAATATTCTTTTAGGAGCTAAATATGAATATTCTAAAACAAAAATTAGACCGTCTATTTTTAGTGGTATATATGCATGGTTAATGATAAATCAAAACGATGTAGGCAACAAATACTTAACTAGTGGAGACAGGGAAGGAAAGACCAATGGTGCTAATTTATTTTTGAATCCGGCTTTGTCATACCCTATAGGCGATGCTATATTTATCAAATCAGATTTGATTTTTTTTATTCCCAGTAGAAAGAATATTTATACAAGACAATACAAAAGAAATTATGAGCAGTCATCCGATACTATGAATAACTTTGTATTTACTGTGGGACTTCAGTTTAACCTTTCAAGTACCAGTAGGTTTTAATTTCACAACAGTAATCTAATTCTGATTATACGGTTCCAAGAATCAAACCCTATCCACCTTATAACTCCTCATCGCCTTTAAAAAGCAGGCTGTAGCCAGTATTCCGCACACAAGAAACACAGAAAACATAGCTTGAGACGGTCCTTTTGATCCAGTAAAAATATTATCCATCAACCAACCCGTTACCGGTGGTCCGATCCCAAATCCTACAATACTTACCACAAAAAGATAAACAGAGCCGGCAACACCGCGCATTTTCGATCCCACAAAATCCTGAATTAATGCTGCAGCTACTCCGTTGTAGGATGACGAAATTACGTTGGCTATTCCGATCAGTATCAATCCCATTAGAGCGGTTTCAGCAAATAACCCGAAATAATAGAATGGTAATCCTCCGAGTGCTGCTAAAATCCCGGAAATAAATCTCTTTTCTTCACCAAATTTTAATGCAAGTTTATCCGCCATCAAACCGGAAAGATTTACACTGACTCCTGTTGCAAACATAAACCAACCATAACTACTGATCAGGTTAGAGGACTCAAATACATCCGTTAATATGGTTCCGATAAAAGCCAAAATGGAATAACCGCTTAGCGCCAACAATGAAAATCCCATCAGGTGATAACGAACGGTTGGCTTTTTCAAAATAAATGAGAGTACTTCAAAAAAGCTTTGATCAGGAACTTGTGCATTTTCTGACTTTTCTCTGGACGGCTCTTTCAACAAAAAATATCCGAGAACTGCTAGCCCAACTCCCGGTAAACCTACTGATTTTAATGCAATGCGCCAGTCGTAATTTTCAGCAATGCTTCCTCCTATCAAGAAAGAAAGTCCCACGCCAATAAAGATTCCTGAAGCGTATACCGAAAAAACTCTAGCTCGGTGTTTCGGTTTAAAGTAATCTGCTAAGAGGGAATATACGGAAGGACTTAAAGCAGACTGACTAACTCCAATTGCAAATCTTGCAGAAACAAGAAAAGCAAAGGAGTTCGCAAAACCGCTCGCAAAGGTCATCATACTCCAGATCAACAATCCCGACAGGATGATATATTTTCTTGAAAAGCGGTCTGCCATCCTTCCCATAAAAATTCCACAGAAAGCATAAACCAATGAAAAAGCAGGTCCGTAAAGAACACCCACTTGAGTATTCGAAAAATTCAGATCTACTCTTATCTGTGATGCAAGCACTGCTATGATCTGTCTGTCAACAAAACTACAAATATAGATCAGCATCAAAGTCAGCAGAGCTATTAACGCGTAAATATCAGGTCGATTATTTTTACGGGAAAAATTCATGGCGGGAATTTAGAAACTATATTTTACATAAGTTCCTTATCTATGGTACAATCTTTATGTTTAGAAAAATTAATTCAATCTATGGCTAAGCAGAAACTGCCCAAAAAAACTAAAAAGCAAAAAGAACGAGCTCACGAGATCATGAATGAGCTTTATACCTATTATCCAAATCCTGAATGTGAACTGGATCACAGAAATCCTTTTGAGCTGTTAATTGCTACCATCTTAAGTGCGCAATGCACCGATGTTCGGGTCAATAAAGTAACTCCTAAATTATTTGAGCTCTATCCAACTCCGGAATTAATGAAAGACGCTCCCATTGAAGATCTGGAAGAGCTGGTAAGAACAACCGGTTTCTTCAGAAATAAAGCAAAATCATTAAAAGAAACCTCCACCATCTTAGCTGAAGAATTTGATGGTAAGGTTCCTCAAAACATGGATGATCTTCTAAAACTACGCGGAGCTGCTCGAAAAACAGCTAATGTTGTACTGGGTAATGCATTTGGAATTAACGCAGGTGTAGTAGTTGATACGCACGTTAAACGCTTTTCGAACAGGTTTGGATTGACGAAGCATAAATCAAATACAGACAAGATCGAACGTGATCTGATGGCGTTATTTCCTCAGGAAAACTGGACCGATCTCTCTCACCTTATGATCCATCATGGCCGCGGACCTTGTAAAGCAAGAATTTCTTCTGCTCCTGATCATCCACTTTGTGAAGAATATGGAATTAACTGTGAGTGCCAAAAGATGAGAGCCAAAGAAAACAAAGCAAAATAACTTGATAATTTGTACAAATTAAGGTTGAATTGTAATCTAAATCAGCCTTATATTTAAAGCCGTTTCAGAAATGAAACGAATTTTACTGAATGCGAGAATAGCTCAGTTGGTAGAGCACAACCTTGCCAAGGTTGGGGTCGCGAGTTCGAGTCTCGTTTCTCGCTCAAAAAAAAGCCTCTTAGAAAAATCTAAGAGGCTTTTTTGCTAATAGTTATTTGAGTAAAATCCTTACTTCAAATCAAAACGATCTAAGTTCATCACTTTATCCCAAGCTTTTACGAAGTCCTTCACAAATTTCTCTTCTGAGTCGCTTGTACCGTATACTTCTGCAATTGCTCTGAGTTCTGAATTAGAACCAAAGATCAGATCTGCTCTGGATGCTGACCATTTTACATCTCCGGTTTTTCGATCGCTTCCTACAAATACATTTTGTTCATCTGTAGTTGCCTGCCAAGTTGTATTCATATCCAACAGGTTCACGAAGAAATCATTAGAAAGTGTTCCAGGTTTGTCCGTAAATACACCTTTCTTTGATCCGTCAAAATTGGTTCCAAGAACTCTCATTCCACCAAGCAATACAGTCATTTCAGGAGCAGTTAATGTCATAAGCTGAGCTTTATCTACCAACATTTCCTCTGCAGTAGTTTTATGCTTAGGAGCAAAATAATTACGGAATCCATCAGCTGAAGGTTCTAACCATTCAAATGATTCCACATCCGTTTGTTCAGCAGTTGCATCTGCCCGGCCCGGCGTAAATGGTACTGAAATTTCATGTCCCGCTTCTTTTGCCGCTTTTTCAATTCCTGCGCATCCACCTAAAACGATCAGATCTGCCATGGAAACTTCTTTTGAGAATTCACTCTGAATCCCTTCATAGACTTTCAACACTTTATCCAATTGCTCGGGATTATTTACTTCCCAATCTTTCTGAGGAGCTAATCGAACTCTTGCTCCATTTGCACCACCTCTTTTGTCAGAGTTTCTATAAGTAGATGCTGATGCCCAAGCCGTTGAAACCAGTTCTGAAACTGACAATCCTGAATCCAGGATTTCAGCTTTCAAACCTTCAATATCATTTTTGTTGATCAGTGCATGCTCCACTTCAGGAATCGGATCCTGCCATAATAACTCTTCTTCCGGAACTTCCGGTCCAAGCAACAACGATTTCGGCCCCATATCGCGATGAACCAGCTTGTACCATGCACGTGCAAAGGCATCAGCAAATTCATCAGGATTTTCATAAAATCTTCTTGATATCTTCTCATAAGCTGGATCTGCTTTTAAAGACAGATCAGTAGTTAACATAAACGGTGCATGCTTTTTATCCGGATCGTGTGCATCAGGAACTGTTCCTTCTCCACCACCATCAACCGGTCTCCATTGCCATGCACCGGCCTGACTTTTATACTTTTCCCACTCGTACTTGAACAAGTTATCAAAATATAAATTACTCCATTCTGTTGGTTTTTGCGTCCAAGCTCCTTCTAATCCACTTGTGATGGTATCAGCACCTTTTCCGGTTCCATGAGTGCTTTTCCAACCCATGCTTTGTTCTTCAATCCCGGCGGCTTCAGGTTCTGAACCTAAATGATCTTCCGGTGCAGCGCCATGGGTTTTTCCGAATGTATGTCCACCAGCAATTAAGGCTACTGTTTCTTCATCATTCATCGCCATTCGTGCAAAAGTCTGTCGTATGAAAGCAGCTGCTTTTAACGGATCAGGTTCTCCATCAGGACCTTCAGGATTTACATAGATCAATCCCATGTGATCAGCACCAAGAGGCTTTTCAAGATCGCCATCTTTGTTATGACGCTTGTTAGCTAACCACTCTCCTTCTGCTCCCCAATACACATCTTCTTCCGGCTCCCAGCGATCTTCACGTCCGCCACCAAAACCGAAAGTCTCAAAGCCCATAGATTCCAAGGCAACGTTTCCGGCTAAGATCATAAGATCTGCCCACGAAAGCTTTCTTCCATATTTTTGCTTGATGGGCCAAAGTAGTAAACGAGCTTTGTCAAGATTTACATTATCCGGCCAGCTGTTTAGCGGAGCAAAACGTTGCATTCCTGTTCCTCCACCGCCACGACCATCAGTTACTCTGTAAGTACCGGCACTGTGCCAAGCCATTCTGATCATTAATGGTCCGTAATGACCAAAATCTGCAGGCCACCAGTCCTGAGAGTCCGTCATTAATTCTGTTAGATCTTCTTTAACAGCTTTCAGATCCAGCTTTTTAAATTCTTCTGCATAATCGAAATCTTCTCCCATTGGATCTGACTTGGAAGAATGTTGGCGAAGAATATTTAAGTTCAATTTGTTTGGCCACCAGTCTTTATTTCTGGTTCCGCCGCCGGCATCTTTGCTCATTGAGCCATTATGAAATGGGCATTTACTAATATCGTTTGCGTTATAAGTTCCTGAGCTTTCTTGTTCTTTATCTGACATAATCCTATTTCTTTACAGTTTTAATCCATCAACAACATAAAAAATCATTTCATTCTATATGATAGATATTCATTATCGAGGCGTTAAAATCAATCTTACTATTTGGGTATATTTTAAATGGATTCTTCCTTTTCTTCTTCTATGAAAATTAGCTCGTCAATTCCCAAGCACATCTTACCTGTAATTGTATTCTCACAATTTGCTGGAACTTCTCTTTGGTTCGCCGGCAATGCGGTTGTACCTGAGCTGATCGCAGAACTAGGTCTATTAGAGATGTTTGTAGGATTCATCACTATGGCTGTACAATCAGGATTTATTATCGGAACGTTGGTTTTTGCAGTCTTAAGTGTAGCTGACAGATTTTCTCCCGTAAAAGTATTTTTAGTGTGTTCTGTTTTGGGAGCGATGGCAAACGTTCTGACCATTTACAGTTCAAATTTTACAGAAGTAATGTTCGCACGATTATTCACCGGATTTTTTCTAGCCGGAATTTATCCCGTTGGAATGAAAATCGCTTCAGACTGGCATAAAGAAGGTCTTGGAAAAGCTTTGGGATATTTAGTCGGTGCACTTGTTTTAGGAACGGCTTTCCCGCACTTTCTTAAGTATCTGGGTGACGATTTACCATGGAGATTTGTGATCGCAGGAACTTCTGTTCTCTCGTTGATCGGAGGCTTAATGCTTTTCCTTACTGTTGCTGATGGTCCTTATCGCGTAAGAAGAAGTTCTTTCAACCCTTCCATGTTTTTTACTCTGTTTAAAAATTCAAACTTCCGTTCCGCTGCTTTCGGGTACTTCGGGCATATGTGGGAATTGTACACGTTCTGGGCTTTCATTCCTACTTTGCTTGCTTTCTACGTGTTATCGAACCAAGGCTTAGTAATGAATATTCCTTTGTGGTCTTCCATCATAATTGGTATTGGCGGAATAAGCTGTGCTGTTGGTGGATATATTTCTCTTAAAAAAGGAAGTAAGTTTGTTTCTAAGATCTCCCTTTTCATATCAGGATTGTGTTCAGTATTGATTCCATTTTTGTTTAGTGCACCGGTTTGGGTATTTCTTGGTCTTCTGTTGATTTGGGGAATATTTGTGATTCCGGACTCTCCCCAATTCTCTACACTTGTGGCTCAGTCAACAGATAGCTCTTACATCGCAACGGGACTAACCATCGTGAACAGTATTGGTTTTGCAATAACTATTGTTAGTATCCAATTGGTCAATTTGATGTGGGCATACTTTCAGGACCCATTGGTTTTTTTGGTGATCTTTGTAGGCCCGCTATGTGGTCTATTTGCCATTACCAGATATAGAGTTTCCTGATGCAAGGAATTTATAAGTTTAACTTTCTGTTTGGATACTTAAATAAATTAACATCTAATTACTAAATAAGGATATTACTATGCCAAACAAAAAAGCATCAGCCGTATGGTACGGAAACCTGAAAGAAGGAAGCGGATCTATTAATTCAGAAAGCGGAGTCTTATCTGAAGCTGCTTTTACTTTTGCATCCAGATTTGAAGATGAAGGAAAATCTAATCCCGAAGAATTAATTGGCGCAGCACATGCCGGTTGTTATTCCATGGCATTATCTAATGAATTACATAGCGCCGGACATGATTCTAAAAGCGTCTCAACCAATGCCGATGTATCATTAGAAATGGTAGATGGGACACCTACGATCACTAAAATTAAATTGACAACCAAAGCAGACGTTCCGGGACTAAGCGATAGTGAATTCCAAAAAATTGCATCTGCCACAAAAGACGCATGCCCTGTTTCTCGCGCACTTGCAGGTGTAGATATTGAGCTGAATGCTTCTCTGGCTTAACTTAATTTTTACTAAAATTTGCACTTATAAAGCTATTCCAACGTGAATAGCTTTTTTTTAGCCCCTTAGAATGCTATAATCTAGCAACAATTTTTCTACGGTGGCAAAAAAAATACGGGTTGCAAATTTACTACTTTTACTTGGAATCGGACTGATTCTGCCTGCAAATTCTTACAGTAATATTATTACTGAGAATCAGACTGTCCAAAGTGATACCAATAAAGTTAAATCAATGTTTGATGACATTGATCACTTTATGGATGTTGGTAGCTTTACAAAAGCATATCAAAAATTAGATTCTGTAGATCTCCTTTCTGAACAATTCGGTTATGAATATGGTTTAGCATTTTCCGGTGTAAAGCGAGCAGAAATATTACTGATTACAAAACAAATCGATTCTGCATTAACTAAGATAAATCAAATTATTGACCGATTTCCTGAAAGTCGTTTACGCTTTAGTTTCTACAATACACAGGCTGCGGCTTACAATTATAAAGGTCAATCTAAGCTGGCAATCGAGTCATTCCGAAAGGGCTTAAACTTTATTGAATTACTTCCTCCTGAAAAAAGATCCAGATCTATTGCGGCCATCCATGTAAACATGGCGAGTGCTTATCATAAACTTGGAGACAGATCTAATACTATAAAAAATTATCTTGAGGGATTACAGTTTGCAGAGTCAACAAGAGATTCTTCGTTTTTGACGATCACACTGAATAACCTTGGTGATATATACAATTCTTATTCGGATTATGAACGCGCTGAGTATTATCTAAAAAGAGCAGAGACTATAGCATTACAAAATAATTACAAACCCGATCTGCTCAGGATCTATTTAAATCTGGGTAATGCTTACAGCAATAGTGAAAAATACGACGAAGCTTTAAATTATTACGAACAGGCTTTAGCTTTAAATAAAGAAGTTAGACCGAATACTCCTCCATTTCAGATCATCTATAATCTGGGAGTTCTTTATACAAACAAAAGACAGTTTACCAAAGCTAAAGATGCCTTTGAAGAATCTCTTCAATACTGTATAGATCTTAAAATTCCTCAAGGTTTATATTTTAATTATAAAGGGTTGGGAGATTTGTATGAAAATTTTTCTCAGCCTTACACTGCAATTAGCTGGTATCAAAAAGCGCTTGATGTTGCTACTGAACTGGATCAAAATCTGTATATAGTTCAGCTTCATGAAAAACTTTATTTAACAAATAAAGAAGCAGGAGAAACCGCTCAGGCTCTTAAAGCACTAGAGAATTTTAAAGCTCTTTCAGATAGTCTTGCAAAGAAGGAGTCTGATAATGCTCTTTCTGAATTGGAAAGTGAAATCGAGCTAAACAGGCAAACAGAAATAAACCGGCTTCTGGAGGAAAAACAAGCCATTCAGGAACGTCAATTAATTTTAACCAGGAATCTTAATGTAGCTGCCATAGCAATTATACTAATCATCTTGATCTTATTATATATTGTGTTCAGGTCGGGCGCCGAACGCAAAAAAGTAAATTTGGTTCTACATAATCAGAAAAAAGAACTCGAAGAGCTTAACCAAACTAAAGATAAACTTTTCGCAATTGTAGCCCACGATCTCCGCTCACCAATGGCTTCTCTGCAAGGCATTTTATATATGATCAATAGTGATAGCTTATCTCTTAAAGAAATTAAAGAGTTGGTTATCAGCCTTGAACCGACCCTACAAAAAAATATAAATACCTTAGACGATCTACTTGCATGGGCTAGAAAACAAATGTCCGGAATAAGTATAAACCCACAAAATATAGATGCTAAACCTGTTATTGATGACATAATTTCAAAACAGCTTTTTGAGATTGGGGCTAAACAACTTACCGTTTCAAATCATATTCCAAATCAAACAATAGCTTTTGTAGACCTTAATGCCTTTAAGCTCATTATTCGAAATTTACTTTCAAACAGTATTAAATTCACACCACCTTCGGGTTCAATTGAATTTTTTAGTACTGAAGAAAATGGATCTATAATTTTTTCTATTAAAGATACCGGTATCGGTATTCCTGAAAATCTGAAAGACTCTATATTTACAGATAAATCAAAATCCCGAAATGGGACCAATTTGGAAATCGGTAACGGATTTGGATTAAGCTTATGCAAGGATTTTGCCGTGAGAATGAATGGCGATATATATTTTGAAAGTAAAGAAAACGCAGGCACAACATTTTTCTTAGAACTCCCAAAAAGCGATCAAATAAAAGCTAATATTTAAAAGGAAATAAAAAGCGATATCCTAATTCAAAATTAAGCTTATCATTTCTTATCTTGATATTTCTCAAGAATCATCCAAATTCGGAGCTTTTAATGAGCGATAAACCTCGCGAGTATTGTGGAATTTTTGGCATCTTTGATCATGAAGAAGCTGCATTAACCACATATTACGGTCTGCACTCTCTTCAACACCGCGGACAAGAATCTGCAGGAATAGTTACCAGTCATTATGACAAAGACAAAGAACGCATGGTAATGCCTTCTTATAAAGATTTCGGGTTAGTATTAAGTGTTTTCGACAAACCCAAAATTATGAACAAGATCCTGAAGGGACGTTCTGCTATTGGGCACAATAGATATTCTACTTCCGGTTCATCCAAAAACCCGGCTAATATCCAGCCTTTTAGAGTTCATTACAGAAATGGTAATTTAGCGATCGCTCATAATGGCAACCTTTCTAATGCCAAACAAATTCGTTCGCGATTCAGAAAAGAAGGGGTGTTATTTCAAAGCACATCCGATACTGAACTCATACTCCACCTGATATCACATAGTTTGAAACAAGATCAGATGGGACAAATTATTGATGCACTACATCAAATTGAAGGTGCTTATTGCTTGGTTATCCTTGCGGACGATAAGTTAATAGGCGTAAGAGATCCTAACGGTTTCAGACCTTTAGCTTTAGGAAAAAAAGACGGAAAATTCTGCCTCGCCAGCGAAACTTGTGCTTTTGATATCAATAATGCCGAATATATCCGTGATGTTGAACCCGGCGAAGTTGTTGTAATTGATCAAGAGGCTTCCGATTCAGGTGAAGTAAAATCCTATTTCATTGAACCTAAAGAAGGCACTAAAACAAGCCAATGTATTTTTGAATACGTGTATTTCTCTCGTCCCGACAGTATGATCTTCGGTGAAATGGTTGATAAGATCAGAAGAAATTTAGGGCAAGCTTTAGCTAAAGAACACCCGATTGATGAAGTGGTTACCATTAAAGATTCCAAGAAAAAGCCTGTTATCATTTCAGTTCCTGATTCCAGTAACACTGCTGCAATTGGATATGCTAATGAGAATCAGAAAATGGGACACGAATGTAAATATGACATTGGCTTGATCCGGAATCATTATGTTGGCAGAACTTTTATTTCTCCGGGACAAAAATCGCGTGAACAGAAAGTTCGTACCAAATTCAACCCTGTACGTGGTGTTATAGAAGGACGTTCAGTAATTATTGTAGACGACTCTATTGTTAGGGGAACAACTTCCAGATTACTTGTTGATATGATCCGGGCATGTAATCCGGCAGAAATTCACTTCCTTGTAAGCTCACCTCCAATAATAAGCCCCTGCTATTATGGAATGGATTTCCCAAGTCCTGAAGAGCTTATTGCGAATAAATTTGACCGCAATGTAGATAAAATTGCAAATGAAATTGGGGTAGACAGTTTAAGATATTTATCTGCTGACGGATTGGTAAATGCTGTTAAAGAAGCGAATCCTTCCGGGCATGATTACTGTACTGCATGCTTTACGAGTAACTATCCTGTTCCGGTAAATTTTGGTGTTGAAAAGGAAGAAAATGAGCTTGTTTAACGGTAAAGCGAAGTTTATAACCAGCGCTACTAAAATTGAAGAATGCCCTCCCGAAAACTTTCCGGAAGTTTGTTTTGCAGGTCGTTCTAATGTTGGCAAATCTTCTTTAATAAATGCGATCGTAAATCGAAAGAATATTGCCCGTACTTCTAATGTGCCGGGCAAAACTCAGCAAATGAATTATTACCAAATTGGCGAAGACTGTTTTTTGGTAGACCTTCCCGGTTATGGATTTGCCAAAGTACCTAGAAAAGAACGGGATCGTTGGGGCAGAACTATAAGACAGTATTTATCAGAAAGAGAAAGTCTGAAGTTGATTCTTTCTGTGATTGATGCTCGCCATGAGCCTTCCGGTCTTGATCAGGATTTCTTTTACTGGTTGGCGTCAAATGAAATGCCTTTTTGTGTGCTAATGTCTAAAGCGGATAAGCTCTCAAAGAATAAGTTTGCTCAATCAAAAAAAGCTGTTAAAAATATTTTGGCTGAAATGAACATCGATGTGCCTATTCTGGGCTATTCAGCCAGTTCAAGACAAGGTATCCCTGAAATTCAGGAACTAATCACAGACTTCATACAACATTAACTCTCATACTCATTCATCAAAACATGTCATTCAAAGTACTTTTATTAGACGGTGTAGATCCGGTTTGTGCTAATATATTTAAAGAAAGAGGCATTCAAGCTGACCAGCCCGGAAAACTTAGCCCTGAAGAGCTCAATAGCCAAATTTCTAACTATGATGGTATGGTGGTTAGAAGCGCCACTACTGTTACTCCAGAATTACTAGAGAAAGCTACCAATATGAAAGTTATTGGGCGTGCAGGTGTTGGCGTTGATAATATTGATATCAAAGCTGCTACAACTAAAGGTATTTTGGTAATGAACACCCCTGATGGAAACACAATTTCTACTGCGGAACATACTTGTGGAATGATCATCGCATTAGCCAGAAATATTCCTACTTCGGTTGCTACAGTAAAGAATGGAGGATGGGATCGCAAAAAATATATGGGTTCTGAAGTTTTCGGAAAAAAACTAGGTATTGTTGGGCTTGGTAAAATCGGATCTGAAGTAGCGAAAAGAATGCAATCTTTTGGAATGGAGGTTTTTGCTTACGATCCTTTCACTACTAAAGAACATGCTTCAGATATGAACATTGAACTTGTTGATATCGATGAACTCTTAGGCAATGTTGATTTTCTATCTGTACATACTCCACTTACAGAAAAAACAAAAGGGTTGGTTTCTTTAAAAAATGCTGACAAACTTAAGAAAGGAATCCGATTGGTAAACTGTGCACGTGGTGGAATCTATGAAGAAGCCGATCTACCAAAACTGATTGATGATGGAGTTGTAGGAGGGGTTGCTTTAGACGTGTATTCTCAGGAGCCACCAAATGAAGAGCTTTACAAAGTACTTGAACATCCGGGTATTATTTGCACTCCACATTTGGGAGCTTCGACCGAAGAAGCTCAGGAAAAAGTTGCTGAACAAATCGCAGCACAAATGTCAGATGCACTTGAAAACAAAAACTATAAAGGAAGCCTGAACGGAAAATCAATTTCTCTACTAACCAACGAAGAAGTACAACCGTATTTACAGCTCGCCGAAAAGCTTGGCGCAATGGCTGTTCAGCTTTCCCCTGAACACGCCAGCAGTTTGGAATTTGAGTACTCTGGTGATTGCACCAAATTTGCGGACGTGTTAACAGATGGAATTCTTAAAGGCATGCTATCTAACTACGTTGAAGATTCTGTGAATTTGATCAATGCAAGATATTTTGCAGATGAACGTGGTTTTTCCATCAAAGAAATCCTTTCTTCAAAAGGAAAAACATTTAATGATCTGGTGACAATCCGATTTGCAGAAGGTTCTGAATATCGTAGCATTTCTGCAGCCGTATTTGGTGAAAATGATTACCGTATAGTTCAAATTGATAAATATGGAATTGAGCTTCGTTTAGAAGGCGATATTATTTTGTATCAAAATCAGGATATGCCTGGTATGCTGGCTTCGGTGAGTGGTGCTTTAGCTCAACAGCAGATCAACATTGGTGCACTTGGTCTGGGTAGAACTGAAAAAGGGTCCAATGCCATTACTGCCTTAACCGTAGATAAAAAATTGGATGACACTGAATTGGACGTGATCAATAAACTTGAAGGCATTCAGCACGTTAGATATGTGAGCTTTTCTTGAAAAAGTTTCATTAAGTAACCCCGTCAGGTTTTAAAAATCCTGACGGAGTTTATATACTCTTCTTTTTATATTAAATAGATTATACGGAATCAAATACTTACACGGCATGAAGAAGATAGTTTTCTTTTTAGTAGCTCTATCAATGTCTTGTAAGTCTGATAATAATAAAGCGAATGAATTTGACCCTATTGCAGTATCAATTAATGATATTGCAATGCAGAAGTATCAGGATTACATCCTCGGCTATAGAGAAGATGAAGAAGTTTTGGATACTGTTCTATTTGAGTTAAACCGCGCCATAGATATTGATTCTTCTAACTATGTATTCTATACTAATAAGGCTACCGTACTTTCTCTCTTAAATCAAGATACCAACGCTATAAAGGCATTAGAAAAAGCAACTAAAATAAAGCCCAATTTTGCAGAAAATCTAATGTACTTAGGACTACTGAATGAAAGCATTGGAGCTGATTCAATAGCTAATTCTTGGTATTCTCAAGCAATTAATGCCTACGATGAAAGGATAGAGAATGATCAATCCATAGTTAGTAATAAAATCAATCGAGCATACCTCCTCTTTTTACTGAAGGCAAGGAACGTGCTTTAAAAGCTTTCGAAATTGTAAAACTGGAACATCCTGATTCTGAAGAAGTAATTTTTATGGAGCCTCTATTTAAAGAATTCGATCGCAAAGAGGCCTTAAATAACTTCTTGCCTTCTAAATAAATCAGCGATCAAAATCACCGTTTTCGAGACGTTTGATAAGTCGTTGTTCATTCACTCTCTTTAAACCAAAAAGTTTTTCCTCAGCCATAGAAGCAACTGTCATTTCCCGTTTACCGAGTGCCCCTCTAGTTTTCGCCAACTTCCATCCTGTAACAGCCATAGCTGCACGTGCTTTTGAAGCTGCACAATAAGTGGTCAACATCGCTTCTTTGTTTGCCATGGAAACTAGAGTTTCAAATGTTTCAGGAGTCCACAGTTCTTGGTTAACTTCAGGAGAGAAGGCATCATGAAAGAAAAAATCTACATGAATATCTTCAGTGTTCAGATCTTTAAATTTTCCGATAAAGAGATGTAATGTTATATCAGCTTCTTTCAGAGGACGTATAATATTCATCCCTTTTTTCAGATCTGAAAAAATATTTTTTAAAACATGATCTAATTCGCGGAACTTAGAAAATGATGCAAAATTAAAATCATTTGCTACTTCAACTGTAATTGGAAAAGCCTCAACGCTGTGAAAGTTTACTTTAGAATCACATTTATGAGTTAGATAATAGTCTAATAACAACAGAAAATTTAATCCTGTCCCAAAGCCCATTTCAAAAATATTGAAACTTGAATTTTGAGCTATTGCATCAGATACTCCTGACACATCAAAGAACACATGTTTACTTTCAGATACTGATCCATTAGGGTTGTGGTAGTATTGATTGAAAGTGTTTGAATATAGCGTGGAAGAACCGTCTTTTGTTATATAATGATCAGGGCGATCACTCATTTTTTCTTATTTGAACTGATCCGTAACCTGTTTTTGCTATAATTTCATCTCCGCCTTTGCCAAGTTTTCCGATCACTTGATTTTTCTTCCTATTACCTGTAAAAACAAAATCTGAAGCCAGATCAACCTTTGTGCCGTTTGCTGTAATATTAGCATTTATGTTATAAGGTAAAGTAAGTTCGATCTGTCCGGCGCCATTTCTAGCCTGAATTTCTCCAGTAACACTGTTGAACTGTAGAATAATATTTCCACCACTTGAAAAAGCGTTAGTTCCTCCGGAAAGCTTTTTACCCCTGATGTTACCTCCGGAAGTCCTCAATTCGAGATCACCTGAAAAGTTTTCAGCTGTTAAATGTCCACCCAATGATTTTAGCGACGCTTCTCCTTCAGAATCTGAAATTTTAATATGCCCTCCTTGTGTGAAAGCAGTAATATCTCCATAAAGTTCTTTTAAAGTAATGTGGCCACCCGATGTTTTAAATTCCACTTCTCCTTTAAAATTAGTTGCTTCTATATGGCCTGCATCAGTAAAAGAAACAAGGTCTATTGTAGATGGAAGGGTGAGCGTAGTTTGCAACTGTATATTCGAGTTTCCGCTTTTATCATTATGTATTCTAAATTCGGCTTTTCTTCCATTTTTTAAGCCCGAAACTGAGACCATTTCTTTCAATAGTTCTTTAGCAGCAATTTCGCCTGAAGCCTTAACAGTTAGTGTAGCTTTTGTATTATCGGATCCTATCAAAATTACCGAACCTGTAGACAATTGAACAGAAACATCTTTAATGTCAGATAGATCATACTCTTCTGTATAAGCATACACTCCGGGTGAAATATTCCCCCACTCTCCGGGTGTTGTACTATATTCTTTTTTTAGAAAAACTAATTTATCATCAATATTTATATCTATAGTAAAACTGTCATCTTCAAGTTCAGAGAGCGCAGCATTTAGCTCATTCATAATCTCTTGCTTTGCTTCCGCTGGTATTAACGCTGCTAAATCTTTTAGTTTCTCTAAGCCTTCCAGTGATCTTAATTCCTCGATCTCTTTGAGGTTTTTTACTTCGGCTAACTCTTCAACATTGATTACAGTAACAGCCTGAGAGTTTGAGACCGGCTTAGAGCGAGAGTTACTTTCGGATGAAGTAGCTTTCTGTGTTGTTACTGCTTCTTCCCTTTCATAGTTGCTTTCATTTTCTTCACTCTTGGACGTAATAAAGATAGCTACTAAGAGTAGTAGTAAACCCGCAACTATTATTTCCCAGGATTTATTCGCCATTTGTTTTTTATTTGATGTATTGAAAACCCTACGTTCAGGTTAATCTTAAGTTACAGATTTGATTGTTAAGTATATATATTAATCAGCAACCTAATTTCATCATCGATTTCTATGGATCTGACCAAGAAAATAAAACAACTCACTGAAGAATTGCACAACGAAATGATTTCTAACAGACGTCATTTACATCAATATCCTGAAGTAAGTTATAAAGAGTTTAAGACAACAGCATTTATTAAATCTAAGCTGGATGAACTGGGAATTCCGTATAAAAGTCCTTTAGAAACCGGTTGTATTGGGATTATCAATGGAGATAAAAAATCAGATCGTGTTATTGCTCTGAGAGCAGACATTGACGCACTTGCTATGACTGAAGAAGGCTCTTTCAAAAAAGACTTCTTTTCAAAAAATGAAGGTGCCGCTCATTGTTGTGGACATGATGCCCATACTTCCAATCTTTTGGGCGTTGCAAAGATTTTGATGGAGTTAAAAAGTGAGATTGAAGGAACCGTATTATTGGTCTTTCAGCCCGGAGAGGAAAAACTTCCCGGAGGAGGAAAACTTTTATGTGATACAGGATTTTTACAATCTAAAAAAGTGGCGTCTATTTATGGCTTACATACATCACCCAGCCACAAACCCGGAACTATTGCTATAAAATCAGGGGAATTCATGGCTAGTCCTGACGAAATTGATATTGAGATTATCGGAAAAGGAGGCCATGCAGCAAGGGCTCATGAAGCTATTGATCCAATTGTAATTGCATCCCAATTCATTGCAGCTGCACAGACCATAGTCAGTCGTTCTGTAGATCCAACTGAATCGGCTGTGGTAACTATTGGTAAAATTGAAGGAGGAACAGCTCATAATATTATTCCTGAAAAAGTACGGATGCACGGTACTGTACGCACCTTTAGTAACGGAACTAAAGACTTGATAGAGCAAAGACTTCACGGTTTGTTGAAAGGAATTACCGAAGCTCATGGAGCTAATTATACTCTCAAGTACCGAAGAGGTTATCCTGCCGTGGTTAATACAGAGAATGAAACTGTAAAAGTGATCGAGGCTTCCAAAAACCTATTTGGAGAAAATTCCATTCTTGAAATAGAACGACCCAGCATGGCAGGCGAAGATTTTGGGTTCTATCAGGAAATATTTCCCGGAGCGTTCTTCTTTGTAGGAAGCGGTAGCGATGAATCAGAATCAACCTATGTTTGGCATCATCCAAAATATAATGTGGATGATCGTTTCTTTTTAACAGCGGCGCCACTTATGGCTTCTTTAGTTTTTAACGGATAATGAATACACCAAATCGTTCTTATTGGGAGAATGAACTCTATAACCTGACTTATGATTTGATAATAATAGGTGCAGGCTTAACAGGTTTGTCATCGGCATATTTTTATAAGCAAAAATATCCTGAAGCAAAAGTACTGGTAATTGATCGCGGATTCTTCCCAATTGGGGCAAGTACCAGAAATGCAGGATTCGCATGTATAGGAAGTGTTGGTGAATTAATATCTGATCTGGAATTGGAGTCTGCAGAGATTGTCAAACAAAGAATTAAAGATCGTTATGAAGGGCTTCTTCTTCTTCGAAACACGCTTGGTGATAGTAATATCGATTATGAACCTGAGGGTGGTTGGGAAGTTTTCGATGATGAGAGTGAATTTCTAAAGTTAAAAGATTCTGTTCCAATGCTAAATGACTGGATGGAAGATTTAATTGGTGAAACAGAAGTCTTTAAAGTTGGAACATACCTTGGAAAGCACTCTTATTTCAATCGTGTAGAAGGGATGCTTCATCCCGGAAAAATGATTCGAACTTTACATGAAAAGTGTCTTAAATCTGGAATTGAATTCCGTTGGAATACTAAAATTGAAGAACTGGACTCTATATCCAATTTAGTTATTTCTGAACACGGTCATAAATTTCAGTCTAAAAACCTCATAATCGCAACCAACGCCTTTACAAATAAACTTCTTCCTCAAATCAACATAAAACCGGGACGAGGATATGTGTTTATAACTAAAGAAATGCCTGCTTTAGAGTGGTTTGGAACTTTTCATTATAACAAAGGATATGTTTATTTCAGAAATGTAGGAGATACCAGAATCTTGATTGGTGGAGGCCGAAATATTAATTATGATGTTGAAACTACTTCAGAATTTGGAGTTAATGAAACCATCAAAGAATATCTGATCAATTTTTCTAATGACTTCCTGAAATTACCTCAAGGCTGGGAGATTGAACAAGAATGGTCAGGCATCATGGGATTTACTGAATCGAAATCTTATCTCTTAGAACAGATTGATGAAAATTGTATTCTTGCTGCCGGACTTAGCGGAATGGGGGTTGCACTTGGAATGAATTTGGGGAAAAAGGCTTCTGATTTGGTTTGAAACAGCTTTAGAAAAGCTATAAGAACGTTCTCTTCTCATCCGTACCTTCCAGATATCAAAAAGATTCACTATTCATCCAAGAACTCCTTGTATAATTCTACAAACTCGCTCAACATCATTGCTGTTGCTCCCCATAATGGAACTTCATGAACATCCCAAAGCGGTATGCTGTAATCCAAGTCTCGTAACTTCCAGTCTTCCACCTTTGAAAACTCTCCATTTACCAACTTTGAGATTGGCACAGTAAAGATTTCATCTACTTCGTTTGGGTTTGCGCAGAATTCCTGTTCTTCTTTTATAAATCCTACCACTGGAGTTACCATATTCTCTGAATGGTTTATATAAAGCGAAGTTAAACACCCAACTGCCTCAACATTAATTGGTTTTAAACCTGTTTCTTCATGGGCTTCTCTTAATGCTGTTTCTTCAATAGTTTCGTCTCCTTCTCTACCTCCTCCCGGAAAGCTGATCTGACCTCCATGCTTAATACCTGCAGTTCTAAGCGTGAACATAATTTCTAATTCTTCTTTCCAAGTCACTAAAGGAACTAACACGCTGCTATTTCTGAAATTTTCAGTAGAGGGCTTGTAAGTCATTTCATTTTTGCGCTCAATCTTTGGTGCAGGGCGCATAATATTTTGGGCTTTTTCTCCAGGAAGCCCCTTTTCCAGCCTTTTCTGAATATAGTTTTTGAAATTTTTCATGTATAAAAATGTAACAATTTGATCATTAAACTATCTTTTATTTAACCTTCCACATGCTTCGTCTATATCATCAATAAAAATATACCTTTAAATAATTGCCTTTCCATCATTTTTAAAGTAGAATAAACGCTGTGTTAATTTGTGTAAATAAAGTTAGAGTATTTACAATATTGACAGTAGAAACAATTATTAACTTAATCACAATAGAATGAAAAAATATTTACTGCGAGGTCTCGTATTCGGAGTTTTAACTATAGTGGCTGTTATTGGATGTACAGATAGTACTTCCATTATTCCTGAAACTGAAGAAAACATCTCAGGCCATCCCCTATTCCGGGCCAATACATTGTTGTATTAAAAGGATCCGAAAAAAATAAGATAATCCCGGGACAAGTTAGCCAGATTGAGAGTGTAAGGAATGAAATCATTGCAAGAAATAATTTATCGCTGGATAAAGTAAAGGATACCTATAGCCATGCCCTGCCTGGTTTTGTTGCAGAATTAGATGATGAACAACTTGAACGACTTCAGAGAGATGAAAATGTCTCTTATATTGAACAAGACAGAATGATCACTTTTGCTCCTCCCTGTGGAACACCAAAAGGTGGTCCCTGTGACGGCGGTGGTGGAGGCGGAGGTGGCTCCGACTCCCAAGAAACTCCTTATGGTATTACCCGCGTTAATGGTGGTGTAACATATACCGGAAATGGAGTTGCCTGGATACTTGATTCAGGAATTGATTTGGATCACCCCGATCTAAATGTTGATGCAAGCCGTGGTTATAACGCTTTCACTTCAGGTAAAGATGGTAAGAGTTTAGATGATGGAAATGGTCACGGAACTCATGTTGCCGGAACAATAGCTGCAATAGATAATACTGAGGGAGTTATTGGAGTTGCCGCTGGAGCTACAGTAATTCCTGTTAAAGTACTTGGAGCTAGAGGTAGCGGTTCTTATTCAGGAGTTATTGCTGGCATTAATCACGTAGCTGCAAATGGTAGTTCCGGAGATGTTGCCAATATGAGTTTAGGAGGCCCTGTTTCTCAGGCAGTCGATGATGCCGTTAAAAATGCTGCTCAATCTTCCGGTGTTAAATTTGTACTTGCTGCAGGAAACGAAAGCGATGATGCAAATAATCATTCTCCTGCTCGTGTAAATGGAAATAATATTTATACCATTTCTGCTATGAATAGCAATGATTCATGGGCTTCGTTTTCAAATTATGGAAACCCTCCTATTGATTATGCTGCTCCTGGCGTTTCAATAAAATCAACATGGAAAAATGGTAGTTATAACACGATAAGTGGTACTTCAATGGCGGCCCCACATGCGGCTGGTGTGTTACTTCTCGGTAACCCAAGCACGAATGGAACTGTATCCGGAGACCCTGACGGAAATGCCGATCCAATCATAGTTCACTAAACTGAATTCATTCAATAAAAAGCGGTTCTCAGATTGAGAATCGCTTTTTTTATTTACACTAGGTTTATCATTATCAGCATATTCAAGGATTAATAGCTTTCAAAGAACAGCAACTGTCCGTACTTTCCATCTCCTAGAAATTTGAATGCTCTAATCCGGCACATGGCAAAAAAATATGACGTTTATGGTATTGGCAACGCTCTTGTTGATATCGATTTTGAAGTAAGTCAGGATTTCCTTTCTGATCATAATATTAAGAAAGGATTAATGACTTTAGTAGATGAAGAAACACAAACCAGATTGATAAAAGCTATTGATGGTAAAAACACCGAAAAAAAGTCTGGTGGGTCTGCGGCTAACACTGTAATGGCTGTTTCACAATTTGGTGGAAGTGCTTTTTACTCATGCAAAGTAGCTGATGATGAATTCGGTCAATTCTATCTTAACGATCTTACAGAAGCAGGAATAGCCACCAATCTTGATGGCAAAACTAAGGAACATGGAATAACCGGTAAGTGTCTTGTTATGATAACTGATGACGCAGACAGAACCATGAATACGTTTCTTGGCATCACAACTTCGCTATCAACATCTGAAGTAAGCGAAGAAGCCATTCAAAATTCCGAATATATTTATTTGGAAGGTTATTTAGTTGCTTCTCCTACTGCGTTTGAAGCTATGAAATTAACTAAACAGTTAGCTGAAAAAAATGGCGTAAAGACCTCGATAACTCTTTCTGATCCATCGATCGTTGAGGGATTTAAGGGGTTATTTCATGAAGTGATTGGAGATGGAGTTGATTTACTTTTCTGCAATGAAGATGAAGCTCTTAAATTTACAGACAGCTCTAATATTAATGTAGCCAGAGAAGAACTTAAGAAATTCGCTAAGAAATTTGTAATAACTCAAGGCAAAAACGGAGCAATGATCTTTGATGGAGACACCTTTATCGATATTGAACCTTATCAGGTAAATACCGTAGACACCAATGGTGCCGGTGATATGTTTGCAGGAGCTTTTTTGTATGGAATAACAAACGGACATTCCTATGCAGGTTCCGGTAAGTTAGCTAGTCTGGCATCCTCAAAGATTGTCTCTCAATACGGACCACGCTTGCCGATGAAATCAATCAAAGAAATTCAAAACCAGATTTCATGAGTGGTATAGAAATACTTGGCTGGTCTGGATTTGCAATCTTGATTGGCGCCTGGATCCCTCAAACCTGGCAAACTATCAAACAAGGTAAAACGGATATCAGTTTAGCTTTCATTTTGATGTATGTATCCTCAAGCTTGTTACTAACTATCTATTCTATTTTAAGCAATGATCTTATTTTCACAGTTTTGAATGCCATGCTCACCGTTGGTAGCGCTATTAACCTTTATTACAAACTGAATCCCAGAAAAGAAGATTTGCCAGATGGATAAGTTGATTCTCGCTTCAAGAAATAAGAATAAGATCGAAGAAATGAAGCAATTAGTGGCTCATCTGGGAATTGATGTGTTTTCTGCTCTCGACTTTCCCGATCTTGAAGAAGTAGAAGAAGATAAACCAACACTTGAAGGGAATGCACTCAAAAAAGCACGATATGTAAATCAAGAAACGGGAATTCCTGCCCTTTCTGATGACACCGGATTAGAAGTTGAGGCCTTAGATGGGGCACCCGGAGTTTATTCTGCACGTTATGCGGGAGAAGATGCTACTTATCAGGATAATGTCTTGAAGTTATTGGATGCTTTGAAAGGAAAAGAAAACCGCACTGCTCAATTCCGAACCGTTGTTGCTTTAGTTGATGGAGACCAAGAGTGGACTTTTGAAGGAGTTTGTAAAGGAACAATTATCGAAGAACAGATCGGGAAAAAAGGCTTTGGCTACGATCCCATTTTTATTCCGGATGAATTTGCAGAGACCTTTGCTCAGATGGACCCCAATATCAAAAACCTGATCAGCCATAGAGGAAAAGCAGTTCAGAGGTTTTTGGAGTTTTTGGAAAATTAGAAAACTTAATTGAAAGAAGATGGTTACTTCAAGTTCACTTTCCCCCATTATCTATATTCTTTTTATTGGAAGTATTTGCGTTTTTGGCGCTTTTCTACTTCGATTGTTTATCCTGAGAATAATTTTAAGAAAACAGAAAATAGATGAATCTCCTGATCTTAAATGGATAATATTCAGTCTAATCCCTATAATTGTTTGGCCAATAATATTCTTTGCTTCAATTTTTTTCTTTGATGACCCATCCGGAGGAAATACTGCTTACTTATTATTCTTTCTGGTGAATTTATATCCCTTAGTAATTATTTCTTTGTCTCTATTTGGTGAATATTTGTTTAGCAAGAATAGGAATTTAGGTGTCATAACTTTTTCCGTTCCAAATATTCTTGTTTTTCTAGGGGTATTATTCATTTATTTAAATTGATCATCAAGATTTTAGCTTTACCCTTATCCCTTTCGGAACACTAATTCGTTAGCCTTGCCTTGTTTCTAAATATGAAGTAGAAATAGCTTTTACACAAGATCCTGAAACAAGTTCAGGATGCCCCGGAAGATTACACAGATATCTCGAAAACCACACTCAATTTTTGTATCATTCTGTTATGAAAAAAGCATATATATTACTTCCTCTCTTCATCTTCTTTATTTCATGCTCCAACTACGAGTCTCCCAATAAGTACGTAGATGTATTCATCGGAACTGGTGGGCATGGCCATACTTACCCTGGAGCTACACTTCCTTTCGGGATGATACAGCCAAGTCCTGTAAATGGAACTCCGGGCTGGGATTGGGTTTCCGGTTATCACTATTCGGATAGTATTATCACAGGTTTTGCTCAAACTCATCTTAGCGGAACGGGAATCGGAGATCTGAATGACATTCTGATCATGCCAACCAATCGAAAAGTATTACTTTCAGATCCAGCTAAATACGAAAGCAAAAGAAGTTATGCTTCAAAGTTTTCTCACGATCTCGAAAAAGGCTCTCCGGGATATTACAGTGTTTATCTGGATGATTATGAGATCAATACAGAAATGACAGCAACAGAGAGAGTAGCTCTGTACCGATTTACTTTCGAATACGGAGATCCTCAGTTCTTAAATCTGGATTTAGGGTATAGTTTGAATTGGGATTCTTTCACCGAAGGATATTTCAAAGTTGTAGGAGAAGGTGATCAAAAAAAAATAGTAGGCTACCGAAGATCTTCAGGCTGGGCGAATGATCAACATGTGTATTTTGCTATGGAATTTTCCACCGATTTTTTACTCGTTGATTCAGCTGATTATAAAGGGTTTACTTCGTTTGGAATACTGGAATTTGAAAATAACAGAAGAGAAGTTTTGGCTAAAATTGCTATCTCATCACAAAGTGTAGAAGGAGCTTTAGCAAATCTGGAAACTTTGGAGGACTGGGATTTTGATGAAACCAAGCTCTTTGCTGAAATGAGATGGGATGAAGAACTCAGTAAGATCAAAGTTCAGGGAGACGAAGAAAAAAAGAAGATATTTTATACCGCTCTTTATCATTCCAAGCTAGCTCCGGTTTTGTTTTCTGATGTAGATCAAGACCAAACCAAATACACCATTTATTCTTTATGGGATACTTTTAGAGCACAACATCCTTTGCTTACCATTACGAATCCTGATAGAGTTAATGATATGATCCGGACTATGCTGGATTTTTATGAAGAAAATGGATTGCTGCCCGTTTGGGAATTACATGGAAATGAAACCAATACCATGACCGGTTACCATGCTATTCCGGTTATTGCTGATGCCTATGCAAAAGGATTCAGAGGTTATGATGCGGAATTAGCTTTCGAAGCAATGAAAGCCAGTGCTATGCAAAATAAGCGAGGAACCGATTTATATCGTGAGTATCAATACATCCCTTCTGAGTTAGAAGTAGAATCAGTTACTAAAACTTTAGAATATGCTTTTGATGATTGGGCTATCGCTCAAATGGCTTTTATGCTTGGTAAAGAATCTGACTATGAACATTTCATCGTTCGTTCGGGATTCTGGCAAAATGTATATGACGAACAAACGAAATTTATGCGTGGTAAAACTAAAGAAGGAAACTGGGTAGAACCTTTTGACCCTAAGCGATCGGTTCATCGCGTAAACACTGACTATACCGAAGGCAATGCATGGCAACATAGTTGGTTTGTTCCTCATCAGGTGGATAAACTGATAGAACTCATAGGCGGTGATGATGCTTTTACACAACGTTTGGATTCTCTGTTCAATCAGGATTCTGATATCACCGGAGACAATACCTCACCAGATATTTCCGGATTAATTGGCCAATATGCACACGGAAATGAACCCAGTCATCATATCGGGTATCTATATAATTATGCCGGAAAACCGTGGAAATCTCAAGAGATTTTACATCAAATCATGAACACACAATACTCAACAGAAGTTGATGGATTAAGCGGAAATGAAGATTGTGGACAAATGTCGGCTTGGTATGTATTTTCAGCAATGGGGTTTTACCCTGTTAACCCGGCATCCGGTAATTATGTGATCGGAACTCCTCAGTTTGAAGAAGTAACTATAAGTGTATCAGACGCAAAGACTTTTACAATCATTACCAATGGAGTTTCCAATAAAAATATATACATTCAATCAGCTACTTTAAATGGAGTGCTTTTGGAGAAAAGTTATATTTCTCACAAAGAGATTATGGAGGGTGGAGAATTGATCTTTGAAATGGGATCTGTACCTAATAAAAACTGGGCAATACAAACAGAAGAAAGACCAAAATAATTAATGAAGAGATACCTGCTTTTCGCACTGGCAATTAGCCTTGCTTGTGCTCCTAAGAAATCAGATAAAGAAAAATTAGCTGAGCAAGTAAAACAAGAATTTCTGCACGCATGGAATGGTTACAAACAGCATGCCTGGGGCGACGATGCGCTCAAGCCTTTGTCAAAATCCTCAAAAAATTGGTACGACGCGTCTTTACTTATGACGCCTGTTGATGCATTTGACACAATGATACTAATGGGATTGGATGAAGAAGCAGCAGAAGCAAAAGAACTTATATTTTCAGAACTGTCTTTTGATCATGACTTCTTTGTGTCTAATTTTGAGATAACTATTCGTCTTTTAGGCGGACTTCTTTCAGCGTATGAGATGGATGGAGACGAACGATTTCTGGAACTAGCTGAAGATCTTGGAAGAAGATTACTTCCTGCATTCGATTCTGCCACCGGTATGACTTACGGAAGAGTAAATCTTAAAACAGGAGAAACCAAATGGCAGGTTAATAACCCCGCTGAGATCGGTACACTAATGATAGAGTTCGGTACACTCACTAAGCATACTCAGGATTCTGTGTTTTATAAAAGTGCCAAAAAAGCGATGCTGGGATTGTATGAACGCAGATCAGAGATCGGATTAGTCGGAACAACTATTGATGTGGAAACCGGTGAATGGCAAAATAAAGAAGCACATATTTCCGGAATGATAGACTCTTATTACGAATATGCGTTGAAATCCTGGCTGCTTTTTGGAGATGAAGACTTCCGAAAAATATGGAAAGCTCATGAACCCGCTCTGGAAAAATATTTACTCGACGAAGTTGCAACCGGTACATGGTACGGCCGTGCAAATATGGATACAGGAGAACGGACTGCAACTACTTACGGAGCATTGGATGCTTTTATGCCCGGAGTTTTAGTGCTTGCAGGAGACATTGAAACTGCAGAAAAAGTTCAGGAATCAAATTTTAAGATGTGGCAGCTACATGGAATTGAACCTGAAGGTCTGAATTATGTTGATATGGAAGTAACCTGGGCGGGTTATCCTTTGCGTCCTGAAAATATTGAATCTGCATACTATCTCTATAAAGCAACCGGCGATGAAAAATATATTGAAATGGGAAAAGTTATGTTCCAGAGTCTGATCGAATATTGTAAAACCGAGCACGGTTATGCTGCTTTAGCTGACGTTACCACAAAAGAAAAAAGCGATGATATGGAAAGCTTTTTCTTAGCTGAAACTTTGAAATATGCTTACCTCCTTTTTGCCAATGACAAAGTATTTGATCTGGATAAGCATGTATTCAATACAGAAGCTCATCCAATGAGGATAGATTAACCGTTATGCTAAACCGAAAGCAGTTTTTAAAAACCGGATTTCTTGGAGCTATTCCACTTGCAGGAATAGGATGCACGAATGTCAACAAATTTACAGGAAGTAAACCTGTTGTAATTGCGACATGGAATACTGCAATAAAAGCTAACGAAGCTGCCTGGAAAATTCTTGAGAATGAAGGTTACGCCTTAGATGCCGTTGAAGCTGGAGTGCGGGTTGAAGAAGACGATCCAATGAATATGTCTGTTGGTTACGGCGGACGACCGGATAGAGAAGGTATTGTTTCTCTTGATGCATGCATCATGGACGATAAAGGCGAATGTGGAGCCGTAGTTTTTCTTCAGAATTATAAGAACCCCATTTCAGTAGCACGTAAGGTGATGGAAGAAACGCCCCACATTATGCTGGCTGGCAAAGGCGCTCAGCAATTTGCAAAAGACCAAGGTTTTGAAGAAATGGACCTGCTTACTCCCAAAGCAAAAGAAGCATGGGAAAAATGGTTGGAAAACGGAAAGTACGAGCCGGAAGTAAATATTGAAAACCATGATACCATCGGCATGCTTGCACTTGATGCAGAAGGAAGGCTTTCAGGGGCGTGTACAACCAGTGGTGCTGCCTGGAAAATGCACGGTAGAGTTGGAGATTCCCCACTTATTGGCGCCGGACTTTTTGTAGATCCCGAAATCGGAGCTGCCTGTGCTACCGGACTTGGTGAAGAAGTCGTTAAAACTGCCGGAAGTGCCCTGATCGTTGAAATGATGCGACAAGGTCACTCCCCGGAAGAAGCCTGCAAAATTGCTGTCGATAGAATCATTTCCCGCAACAAAAGAAATAGTTCAAGTTTAGAAAATACCCAAGTCGGCTATCTTGCCCTCAACAAAGACGGTGCCTTTGGTGCGTACAGTATTCAAGAAGGATTTACCTATGCGGTTTGCAACGCAGATGGTAATCGTAAAATGGATTCGGAATTTAGAAGTTAGGTAGAGTCATCCTGAGGACACTTCCGAAGGATCTACACAATTATTTAAATTTGCAGATCCTTCGCTCCATTCAGAATGACCCTAATTCAATTGAGAACCATTCCTAATTCTTAATTCTTCAATTCTCCTTCGCCCATTTTTCCGGATCATCCACTACTTCCGCAAAATCGATCTCGTTTCCGTTTTTGGAAATTGTAGCTTCAAATTCAATTGGTTCTTCGCTGTCTCTCATTAACAACTGAGTTGCCAGTTTGTTGGTGATATTTTGCTGAAGCACTCGTTTCAATGGACGTGCACCATACACAGGGTCATATCCGCGAACTGACAGCCAGTCTTTTACAATATCAGAAACATGCAGTGTGACTTTATTCTTAGCCAACAATTGATGAACTCTTCGCAACTGAATATCCACAATAGATCGAATATGTTCTCTGCCCAACGGATGGAATACAATGGTATCATCCACGCGATTTAAGAATTCAGGCCGGATGGTTTTCTTTAACTGGTCGATCAATTGATTTTGAAGATCAGCATATTTCTCTTCGCTTAGTTCTCCTCCGGACTTCTCCATCTCATTCACGATCAAATGTGAACCGATATTACTGGTCATGATTATGATTGTATTTTTGAAATCGACCGTCACCCCTTTGTTGTCCGTCAATCTTCCTTCATCCAGAACCTGCAACAGAATATTGAATACATCAGGATGTGCTTTTTCGATTTCATCCAGCAAAACTACCGAATACGGATGTCGACGAACGGCCTCAGTTAGCTGCCCACCTTCATCATAACCAACATATCCCGGAGGTGCTCCAACCAAACGACTTACGGAATGTTTTTCCATATACTCGCTCATGTCGATCCGGATCATCGCATTCTGATCATTAAACAGAAATTCAGCTAACGTTCTTGCCAGTTCCGTTTTACCCACCCCGGTAGATCCTAAAAAGAAAAACGAACCAATCGGTCGGTCTTCGTCCTGTAAACCTGCACGAGATCTACGAACTGCATCCGAAACTGCTTCTATAGCAATATCTTGCCCAATCACTCTTTTGTGAAGTTCATCTTCTAGTTGTAATAACTTCTGACGCTCACTCTGGAGCATTTTCTTAACTGGAATTCCTGTCCATCGAGCAACAATATCTGCGATATCCTCAGCATCTACTTCTTCTTTCAGTAGTGCTTTGGTTTCCTGCATTTCATCCAGTTTAGCTTTCGCCTCTTCAAGATCTTTCTCTAGTTGTGTGATAGTCCCATACCGGAGTTCTGCCACCTTCTCGTAGTTACCCTGACGTTCAGCCTTATCTGCTTCATTCCGCGTGGTCTCAATGGCTTGTTTAAGTTCACGGGCTTTCTGGATAGTATCTCTCTCCTGTTCCCACTGAACACGCATTGTGCTTCGTTGTTCTTCCAGATCAGCAAGTTCTTTTTCAATGCCTTTGATCTTGCCTTTATCTTTTTCGCGTTTCAACGCTTCACGCTCAATTTCCAGCTGACGAATTTGTCGCTCAATTCCATCCAACTCCTCAGGAAGAGAGTCAATTTGAAGTCTCAATCTTGAAGCAGCTTCATCAATTAAATCAATAGCTTTATCCGGCAAAAAACGGTCTCCGATGTATCGGTGTGAAAGCTCAGCAGCTGCGACAATAGCGGCATCCGTAATTCTTACTCCGTGATGAACTTCATATCGCTCCTGCAATCCGCGCAAAATAGAAACTGTATCTTCAATTGAAGGTTCCCCAACCAACACAGTTTGCAAACGACGTTCAAGAGCTTTGTCTTTTTCGATATACTTTCTGTATTCATCTAAAGTAGTTGCACCAACCGCGTGCATTTCTCCACGGGCAAGTGCCGGCTTCAGAATATTTGCGGCGTCCATTGCTCCTTCCGTAGCTCCGGCTCCAACCAAAGTGTGGATCTCATCAATAAATAAAATGATTTCTCCATCAGAATCTGTCACTTCTTTAACAACTGCTTTCAATCGCTCTTCAAATTCTCCGCGAAATTTAGTTCCCGCGACCAAGGCTCCCATATCCAAAGCGACAATTCGTTTAGATTTTAAACCTTCAGGAACATCTCCACGAACAATTCTAAGTGCCATACCTTCGGCAATTGCAGTTTTACCTACTCCCGGCTCACCGATCAACACAGGATTGTTTTTTGTACGACGAGTCAAAATCTGCATCACCCGACGGATTTCCTGATCTCTACCAATTACAGGATCCAGTTTATTTTTCTCAGCCAATTCATTCAGATCACGGGCATATTTCTTCAATGCGCCGTATCTGCTTTCTGCATTCGGGTCGTCCACGGTTTGGTTTCCGCGAACATCGACCAATACTTTTAAAATGTTTTCTTTAGTTACTCCCTGATCTTTAAGAAGGGAAGCTATTGGACCTTTAGTTTCACTAAATCCTATCAAAATATGTTCAGAGCTGATGTACTCATCTCCCAAAGCTGTTGCTTCTTTCTGAGCTTTATCGAATGCCTCTTTGGATGTAGTTGATAAATACTGCCCTGATACGGATGACCCTTGAACCTTTGGAAGCCTGCCTAATTCCGCATCCACTACTTCTTCAACTGCTCTTAAGTTAGCTCCCAATTTATTAAGCAGGTTTACGACTACATTTTCTCCATCTATCAAAAAAGCTTTTAATATATGAGCCGGCTCCAGTGCTTGATTATTCCCTGACTGCGCCAGCTCTAGAGCTTTCTGAATAGTCTCTTGAGCTTTTAAAGTATATTTATTCAAATTCATAATTCTAGTCCTCTTAAGTTATTTCGATACTAATAAGTCCAAAATCGTGCCAAAAGATTCAGGTGACGGAATTACATGTAAGCACCGTGTTGATAGCTTTTTTAGCATAGCCAATATACAAGCCCTTAATCTGTTATTAATTGCAACTAATCATTTAAAGCTATACTCTAAACTCGATTTAAGCCTATAATTCTTTATATGAAATATTCAGCCGCTACTTTTCTTTCTATCTTTTTATTTTCATCTTTTCTAACTGCTCAACAAAAAACAGGATTTTCAAATACTGATAGCATTCGAACTGTTTTGGAGTACCGTCTACCAGACTGGGGGTATTCTAATTTTTATCTAGCTTCCGGAGCCTTTAGCAATGGTCTTACATTAAGTAAGCCAACTGATGTTGTGAGAGATCAAAACAACAATACTATAAGAACTGATATCGATAATAAATTAGTAAGATTTAGTGGGAGTGTAACTCCGATTTATGAGCTATACAAAGAAAGTGAAAAGCGTTTCATAGATCTTAGGTCTACAACAAGTTTTACAATTCAAGCAAATAGTGAAGACAGAGAATTTGAACAATATATAACTGAGACCAACACGCAGTTAAATAGCGCAACTATTGAAGGAAATTCAGGGATTCGAACATTTAGTGAATCTCTTATCATTGATCTTAAAGAATATGTTGTTGACGATTTTTTCCTGCTGTTTACATCAAACCTGTTCCTTTCTTATTCCAGCCAAAATTTTTATTCAGAAGAAAATAATTTACCGGTAGTAGATGCTACTTCATTCTCAAGGAATGTTTTTGCAAGACCAGGAGTGGGTATAGGATATGGCCGATTTAGAAATGTAACTCCTACAATCAGGGCTTTAAGATTATCTGAAAGGTCGCAGCTGATGCAATTACAGGCTCTTAATAATAACCAAGTACTAACAGCAGCTGATCATTTCACCAGATTTAACGGGTATACTCAACGATATGATCGTCCAAGAAAATATTTTTGGGATGATATGAATAACTCTCTTTCTAATATCTATTCCGATCTCAGTGTGTTTGATGCCTTTTACCTTGATGATGTGTTTAATGAAGCGCTTGGGAGCCGATATGAAGGTTTTGAAGTATACGGTGGCTTTGAATACCAATATAATGCCCAACTTCAAAAAGTTGATAATAATATTAATAATACTAATTCAAGAGAAACTCTAATACTTAAGGAGCATAGGGTATTTGCTAACTTAAATTGGTCTAAAAACCTTGACCTTGAAAATCAGGTTAGCATACGGGTGTCCACAACCCAATTTTACAATAACGAAGAAGGAGCTAATTTTGATCGCAGAAATATTTCTGAATTAAGAGCCGAATGGCTTAACAACCTTTCTGACAGATACCTTTTACTTGTCTTCCTTGAAAACGGATTATTGGTAAATAAAGGAAATGACGATCTCGGCTCTCCTGATTTTGATCAAATTGTAACAACAATCGGAAGTACAGTTACTTTTTTCAATGAAAATAAGTTTTCATTAGCCGGGAATATTTCTTTCAGCTATGATTACAGAGAACAAAGAGCCGATACCAGAAAGAATCTTGATAAAACATTCAGAATAAATATAGGTGCAAATCTAAGGTATTATTTCAATAGGAATTTATACTAAATAAAAAAGCCATTTCCGTATCAGGGAAATGGCTTTGGTTTTTCGGGGTACAATAAATAGGATATTAGTTTAACTCGAAAGCGATGAATTGGTTCCCATTATTTCTGATTATTTTCAGAAGAACTACTTCATCACCTTTTTCTTCCAACTTTTCGAGTTCATCATAAAACTCAGTTACATTTTCAACTTTCTTATTCTTTACTGTAGTGATTACATCACCTCGGCGCAGTCCACGTTCGTAAGCATTACTTGAATCTTTAATTCTGCTTACTACAACTCCTTCTTCTGAACTGTCTAAGTTGAGCTGGCGACGAATATCTACATCCAATTCAGCAACAGTGAACCCGAGTTTTTCTTCCATGGATTTTGCCTTTTCGGGCACTACACTAGCTATCGCTTCATCGTTTCGTTCTCCTAAAGTAACCGTAATCGATTTTTCCTTTCCATCTCTGATGATATCAAGTTTTACTACATCATTAGGTTTCATTGAAGCAATTCTAGAGCGGAACATATTCCAATCAACAACTTGCTGACCATCAATTGCTACAATTACATCCTGTTCTTTTAGTCCTGCTTTCTCAGATGGACCATCTTCTTCCACTCTTGCTACTATAATACCACGCGCATTATCTAGACCAAGTGCTTTTGCCATTGTTCGGTCAACTTCCCCACCAAAATACAATCCTAAATATCCTCGTGATACTTCCCCGTCGTCAATTAGATCATCCATTATTCTTTTAGCAAGATTGATTGGAATCGCAAAGCCAATTCCATCGTTTCCTCCTGATCGGGATGCTATAGCTGAGTTAATTCCAACAAGCTCCCCATTCATATCAATAAGCGCTCCTCCTGAATTCCCCGGGTTAATCGCTGCGTCAGTTTGGATAAAATCTTCATAACCTGCACCACTGTTTATAAGCCCGATTGAACGACTTTTTGCTGATACAATTCCAAATGAAACAGTATGCGCTAAGTTTTGGCTTAACGGACTTCCAATTGCCAACACAAAAGCTCCAACTTTTAATGATTCGCTGTTTCCAATCTTTACAGCAGGCAAGTCTTTTTCATCTATCTTGATAACGGCAACATCCGTAGCAGGATCAGTTCCTATTACTTTTGCTACCACTTCATCACCATCAAATAATTGAACTTTGATTTCATCAACATTTTCAATTACATGATTGTTTGTTAAGATATAACCATCCTCGGATACAATTACCCCTGATCCCAACCCTCTTTGAGTAAATTCTCTTGTTTCAGGATCTTGCTGTCCATACGGATTTCCGAAAAACTGAGAAAAGGGATTCCTCATTATTCGCTGTTCCTGCACTTTTTCAGTGGTTATCATTACAACAGCAGGGTTCGTTTTTTCTGCTATATCAACGATGGCATTGTTTAAATCCAGAAGTGAAGAAACCGATCGGTTTTCAGCCGATGTTACTTCGTTTTCTGTTGGATAGTTTGGTAAACTTATATTGGAGTTGTTGCCGGTCCAGGCATTCATTCCAAGTAAAAGCAATACAGCTGCTGCTACGCCAAAAACATTTTTTACTGTAGTATTCATCGATCTCTTAATTATAGTTTTTTGTTATCAACCGTTGCTACAACGACGTGCTACTCAGAAATTGTATACACTTTACAAATTGTAACGGAAAACTCAGACTGCGATCAAACAGTCTGAGTAATTTATGTTACTAACTATTTAATAGTATGCGGTTCGAGATTATTTGATCTCGATTTGTCTCTTAATTTTCTCTTCCTGCTTTTGGATAGTAATATTTAAAACTCCATCCTTGTAAGTAGCATTGATAGTGTCTTCATTTATGCTATCCGGCAAATAAAAAGAACGAGTGAATGTTCCATAAGAGGTTTCTACCCGATGATAGTTTTTTTCCTCTTCTTTGTTCTCAAACTTACGCTCACCACTAATCGTTAAACGACCGTTTTCAAGATCAATGCTTATCGCATCTTTCTTTAAGCCTGGTAGCTCAGCAGAAATTTCAAATTGTGTATCAGTTTCTGCAATGTCTACATTTGGCATGAAGCTGTCTTGACGATAATTCATACCATTGTTATTGTTAAACATTTCATCGACAATATCATTAAATCTTCTTGAAAATAAATCTGTACTTGGTCTTGAATATTTGATAAGTGCCATAACTTTTGACCTCTTGTTTTTTATTATTTGTTTATCAAGTTCAGTTAAATTGTTACAAGAGAAATGCCAAATCATCATTTAAAAACAGGACTGACAGTGCGTCAAACTAAAAATGAAATTTTTACAGACCGGATTTTAAGCTTTGGAAAAGGTGTCAGAATAGATTTGACGAGACGTCAGATGAGAAACAAAAGTGGCAGGTGTGTGCAATTAAAAAATAAGTTTATCAAACTTGTAGATATTATGTAATTAGTTGACAGTTTAATAAAGATAGTTCTGGAAAAAATTGCCCTTAGTATTTAAGACGGAAAAGAGAACATGATCCGGAAGCGTCTGCGAAGCAGGAATAATCCTTTCCGGTGAGAAATCTAGAAATGCATCTGATCGAACGAAGACCTTTAGGATTATTCAGCGCAGGATCAGTGAACCCGTCTTAAATACTTAGGCTTGATCTTTTGCTACTTTTGTATCAAGACAAAAGTAGGTAGCCTTGTTCTAAGCTATGCCTTTTATAGGATTCAGTTTCTTTGCTATATGTACTTTTGTACCGCTACTGAGCTTCCTCAGCACAGGCGCCAGTACCAAAAACTCCCGCCAAGAATTATTGGCGCGAACTCCATTACACCGACTAATCATTACAAAAGGTCTTCGTTCTTGCTAAGCATATTCACGAACCAGCCTGAGTGTAATGATTACTCCTCCGGTGCCGTCGATTTCATTACGTTCTTGGCTCGCCAATAATTCTAAAGGTCGGTGTAATTGGGAGCCTTTTGTGAAATACTGAAGTTTATTAGTAACGGGACAATTGTTGTAAGTTAATTATCTAATATCCATAATCCTGAACTTGTTTCTCCGAATAAGTCCTAAAACCTGAATTATAACATCCTCGGATTGTCCAAAGAACTGTTTGGACAATCGTCTCCCTTCGAAGGGAGAATTATTCTAATAGCAATAAAATGATTACAAATATAACGCTAAAAGGTCATCCCAAAACCCAGGATAGGAAACAGCTGCACATTCAGCATCTAGTATTTCTGAGGAAGAATCCCCTTTTAAAGATAAAATTGCAGAAGCCATTGCAATTCTGTGGTCGTGGAAACTCTTAAATGTAGCTGAATCAAAACTGAAATCCGGATTTCCGTGAATCTCTACACCGTCTTCTTTTTCTTCAAAACTGACTCCGGCAGCTTTCAGCATTTCTGAAATAGCCATAATTCTGTCTGTTTCTTTATGACGAAGTTCTTCTGCACCGGAGATCACCGAGATCCCTTCCGCAAAAGACATAGCCACGGCAAGGATCGGCAGTTCGTCAATACAATTCGGAATAATACTTTGCGGTATATTAATTGCTCTCAGATCAGAGCTACGAACAACAATATCACCAACAGGTTCAGCCCCTTCCATTCGTTCATTTTCAATGGTAATATCTGCTCCCATTTCCTGTAAAATTCCAAGTAGTGCATTTCTGGTTGGGTTTAATCCCGTAGCTTCAAGCGTGATCTCAGAATTTGGAACAATACATCCGGCCACTAGCCAAAAAGCTGCCGCCGAGAAATCACCCGGCACAGTATAACTTTGATCTGGGATTTCGTCATTCAGTGATGATGAAATAATTTTCTTACCGTTTTTTTCCTCAACTTTTAATTGAAGAAGTCGTTCTGTGTGATCTCTGCTTGGAATAGTTTCTATAACTCTGGTAGGGTTTTCACCAAATAAACCCGCTAACAAAATACATGATTTTAGTTGTGCACTTGGAATCGGAAGTTCGAAATCCATTGGCTTTAGTTTCTCTTCTCTGGTGATCATTAATGGAGCATAAGCACTGTTTCGTGCTAAAATATAAGCTCCCATTTCTTCCAGTGGATCAATGATCCTGGTCATTGTACGAGAAGTTAGAGACGCATCTCCACACATTCTAACTTGCTTTCCTGAGCCTGCAATTACGCCGGCTAATAATCTCATTGCGGTACCTGAATTTCCACAATCCAGATCATCTTCCGGAGCTATTATTCCTGATCTACCTGTTCCTTTTATAGAAATTGAATCTTTACCTCGGATAACTTCAGCTCCTAATGCTTCTACACACGCCAAAGCACTTTGCGGATCTTCTGCCACTGAATAATTTTTGATTATTGAAGTTCCTTCATGAAGCAATGAAAAAATCGCTGCTCTTTGTGATATAGACTTATCAGGAGGTGGTGATAATGTTCCCTGCAATGAATCAGCGGGGTTTACTTTTTGGATCATTTATCTAGCTAATCGTATTTTTGTGGATATAAGAAAGTAGAGAATTTGAGGATAAGATATTTAGCAAGCTCGCCCAAAAATCTAAACACATAGTCTCGATTCTTATATATCTCATACCTATTTAAAAGGAGATAAAAAGCAGACCAATTACTCTGTAGAATCCAACAAAGATTTTGCCTGTACAGCACCTTCGGTATCAGGATACTTTTCTACAATTCCATTCAGAATACTAATTGCTTCTCCTCTGTTTCCTAAACGAATATGGCATTCTGCAGAATTATAAAGTGCTTTTGAAACCCAAATTTCAAACGCCTCAAATAATACGCGAACTCTGGAATAATTTTCAATAGCAGCTTCGAAATTACCTTGATCCTGTTCAATTTTGCCTAAGTAGTACTGAGCTTCTGCACCACTTATTGTTGTGCTTTTATCTGCAATTGGAGCTAGTAATGATTTTGCATCTTCGTATCTTTTTTCAGCGACAGCAACTTTACCGAGCCCTACATTTGCTGCAGGGTTTCCTGCGTTTACCTTCAAGGCTTCTTCGAATTCAGATTTTGCTTCTCCAGTTCTACCGGCAGCTAGACTAGCTGAGCCCATACCAACGTAGGCTTCTTGTCTGAAACGAGATCCTTTTTCAAGAAGCAGTTCGAAATAATTATGTGAAACATCGTATTCCCCTTTTCCAGAATATAAATTCCCTAAAATAATTAGTGCCGATGGGGTTTGATCGTTATTTGGAAACTCATTTACAACAGTTTGATACGCATTTATTGCCTTGTCAATTTGCCCTGTTTGACGATAAGAGTCTCCTAAATTGGAGTAAGCTTCCGGAGTTAAATTGTCAGAATTAGTAATCCTCAAATACTGGCGAAACTCTTTGATAGCTCCTTCATAATCGCCGGTTTGATAAACCGTTTCCGCTTGACGGTATCTCAATCTGTCTGCAGTTCCACTGCTAGGGTTATTGCTTAAGAAATCCTCTAGTACAGCTGAACTACTATCCACTCCTGTAGAAGAAAGTTGAGAATATTGAATACCATTTACAGCATCAATTATGTAGCTGCTTCTGGGATAATTTTCTAATACATTTTTATAGGCTTCTATCGCACGATCATATTCACCTGCGTTGTAATAGGAATCTCCAATATTATATTGTGATCTTGCTGCCCATTCTGTTCCCGGATATTTACTTATCACTGTCTGAAATTCTTCTATAGCCTGAGAATAATTATCAGAATTCAAATATATGTACGCAATGTTATATTGAGCTTGTTCTTTTAACCTGCTGAACGGATAAATTCGAAGAACTCTTCGGAAAGTAGTTACCGCTTCAAATGTTCTGCCTGATCGGTAGTAGCTGTTACCGACTTGAAACATCGCATAATCACCGCCAGGTTCTGCTCCAATAGCTTTGTTATAAAAACTGATCGCCTCAGCATATTTACCTTGAGCATAATATGCGTCTCCAATTCTTAATTGTGTATCTGTGTCGTAGGGGAAAAGAGCAATTGGAGGTGGATTATAATCATTTAGAAAAGCTTCTAGTGGAGCAACTGCTTTTTCGTAATCACCCGTAACAAAATAACTCCATCCCAATGAATAACGTGCTGCTCCGATCAATTCATGATTTGGGTAATTCCTAATAAAAATGGAAAATCTTTGTGCTGCATCGCCATATTGCTGCAGTTTATAGTAGCTATCAGCACTCCAGAATAAAGCTTCCGCTCCTATTTCAGAAGTTGGAGTTTCTGCGTACACTGATTCAAAAATAGGCTGTGCTTGTTCATAAGCTTGGTTTCTGTACAAGATCCATGCTTTTTGGAAGCGAGCTTGTCTTCTAAGTTCAGGATCAATACCAGCAATCTTTTCTGCTTCTTCAAAAGCTACACTTGCCCTTGTAAATTCGTTGTTTGCAAAATAGGATTCGCCCAAAAGTGTATAAACTTTTCCAGGATCCTGAAGATTCTTTTCATTTCTGATCAGAGTGAGTAATGTTTCAATAGCATTGCCGTATTGACCTGATTCAAAAGAAGAAACTGCCCATTCATAAAAAGCCTGTTCTACCCAAAGCCCCGTTTTGTATCGTTCACCAAACTCAGTAAAAGTATTGATCGAGTTTTCATATTGACCACCAAGTTTTTGATTTATAGCCTCGTAGTACAAAGCCTTTCTGGCCAATTCGTCGTTACCGGTTGCTGCTTTTTCAAAAGAGTCGGCTGCCCAGTGATATATTTTTTGTTTGTGATATAACCAACCAAGCCCGTAATGAGCACTTCTTTCTTTATCGGTTCCTTTAGTTAAATTCAAATACTGTAAATACGCTTTGGAAGACTCTTTAAAATCGCCAAGAAAATTAAAACTTTCTGCAATCAAGAAGATCGCTTTTTCTTTTGATTCATCATCCAGATATGGCATTGCAACTCTTAGAGCTTCTATAGACTCACTATACTTGCCCTGTTGATAGTAAGATTCTCCCAAAGCAGTGCCCACTCTTCTTGTAATAGGGTTATTGGGATATCTTTCTTTTAATACTTCAAAAGCGATTGAAGAAGAATCGAACTTATTTTCTGAGAGATATAACCGACCTCTTGCATATAATGCTTTGGGAGACCAATCACTTTCAGGGTATTTATCTGCTAAGGCCAAAAAGTATCTTCTTGCCTCAATATTATCTCCTTTTTCTACTGCAGCTTCCGCAACCCAGTACTCTGTTTCAGCTGCGGTAGCAATCGAGTTGTATGTTTTTAAAGATTCCTGATAGTAGGTGATCGCATCTTCATAGTTTCCATTTTTTGAAAATCGATGCCCCAGATCTTTCAACAATATTTTTGAAAGATCATGTTTAGGATAATCCCGAATAAAGCTCTGATAATAGTATTCAATTTCGGTAGAGTCGATCCCGGTTTTTGAGCGAGCAATGTAATAATCGACAAATATTGAAAGTTCAGAATTGGTGTTATTCTTTTTAAACTGAGTTAACTTGTTCAAAGACTCTTCAAAAAAACCCTTTTCGAAAAGAATAACCCCATCTTGATAAACATCAGTTTTAGGTGATTGAATCTGCTGTGCTGAGAGTGGCCCAGAAGTTATAATGAATATAAAAAGTAAGCTGCTTTTAAACAGAATGCGCATTTATCGCTAGAATATAGTTTTGAGTTTATTCTTTATATGTCAAGATAGCGAATAAGTTCGTCAGCACGCTCAGAAAAATTATTTTCCATGTTCTCACTTCTTTCTTCCGAGATAATGATATAACCAAATCTACGTAGAGCAGCGCTTACTACTGAAGAATCTTCAAGATTTAATTTTATAGAAACTCTTATTGAATTGAGAGTATCATTAGGTTGCTGAACGGCTATTCCTAAAATTTTTGCGCTTTCCGTTTCAATAATTCGAACTATTTCAGATAATGTATAATCAATTTGAGCAAGTTCAATAGTAATTACTGATCCGTAAGAAGAAAGATTAAAAATCTCTCCAAGCCCATTCAGAACTTCTCTTTTACGTACCAGACCTAAAAAATTATTTTCGTTGTCAGTTACCGGAAGAACGTAAAGCTCGTGTGCAAACATTTGCCTAGTAGTCTCGAAAAGATGCTGAGAAATAGGAACAGATATAATTTCTTCAAGAGGCAGGTTAGATAACTCTGTGTTTTCATCAACGACCTCAGCAAGTGTTTCAATGCTGATCATTCCTTTGATTTTTTGATCATGACCTACAACAACAAACTTATTGATATGGAGCAAGTCCAATTTTGCCAAAGCTAAAGAAACAGGATCTGATTCTTTCAATGGTGCTATTTCGGTATTTAAAATCTCGTTAACCAGCATACTTATATAACTTCTCCGTTTGTCCCAATAGTATTCAACAAGTGTGAAAGTTGCTCAAAATCTTTTTCAGCCATACTAAAAGTAAGCTCTACATCACTTCCTTCATAAACTTCTTTATCGACATTAGCGTTCTCATGTATAAATGCTACTGCTTTATATTTACTCATCGGGATTTGAAGAGTGTGATCTACATATTCGCTTTCTATCATTTGTTCAATTTTGACTTCAAGCTCATCAAGGCCAATGCTCTGTTCTGCTGAGACAAAAATAGCATCTGGGTAATCTGATCTCAACTCCTTAATCTGATCTGTATCCATCATGTCTACTTTATTCAACACTAAAATAGTTCTGGTGTTAGTAGCATTTAATTCTTCAAGTGTGGTATCAACAACTTCTTTGTATTCATGAGCCATTTTTGAAGAACCGTCAACCACATGTAACAATACATCCGCCTCCCTAACTTCATCCAATGTTGATTTAAAACTCTCCACTAAATTATGAGGAAGCTTTCTTATAAACCCAACTGTATCTGATAGTAAAATAGTATGGTTTTCAAGCTCATGACGTCTTACCGTTGAATCTAAAGTTGCAAACAACCTGTTTTCTGCAAGCACATTTGTTTCGGTAAGTGCATTCATCAAAGTAGATTTACCAGCGTTTGTATAACCAACTAAGGAAACGCGGTGCATTCCTTCTCTGCCTTTTCTTTGAGTAGTGCGTTGTTGATCAAGTTTTTTAAGCTTGTCTTTTAAAGTTGCTATTCGTTGTCCAATAATTCTTCTATCCGTCTCGATCTGTGTTTCACCCGGGCCCTTGGTACCAATTCCCCCTTTTTGACGAGAAAGGTGAGTCCAATATCTTGTAAGACGTGGAAGAAGATATTGAAGCTGAGCTAATTCAACTTGAGTTTTTGCAGCAGCAGTTTTTGCTCTTCCTGCAAATATATCAAGAATAAGAGCACTTCTATCCAGTATTTTCGCATCGGTTCCGGCTTCAATATTACGAACCTGTGTCGGAGAAAGATCGTCATCGAAAATAATGGTATCTATGTTTAATTCTCCTTTAAGCCTTTTAAGTTCCTGAAGTTTTCCTTTTCCAACAAATGTAGTTATATCGGGATTGGTTTTATTTTGCAGAACTTTCTCAACCGTTATTCCTCCCGCAGTATCAGCTAAAAGGGCTAATTCTTCTAAATATTCTTCTGCCTGAAATTTTGTAGTGTCTGGCCCATATAAACCAACCAGCATTACTCTTTCCTTCTCAATGTCAGAATTTTTAACGTCGTCTAACAATAATCTATCTCTTCTCTTTTATTCGTTTTGTAAATCTTTTAAATCAATATTTGGGATTTCGTGTCCTTCAAACCGATTTTTCAACTTTAAAGATACGATTTTTTCAAATCTCTTTCTTTTACTATCAGGAACATAAATCTTGAGTTGCTTAAATCCTTCTGTAAGGCTTTTGTCTAGTTCGGAATATGAAAAAGAGTACTCAACTCCTCCTTTTTCTTCTTTCTCTACCTGATCTAATACCTGAAACCAAGGTATGGTTTGAGATGGCTCATTAATATTTTTAACAATTCCATAGTCCGTAATGTAATGCTTAGATGCCAAATAACTTGAAATAAACCACATACATCCAATCCAGACATAGCATACAAAAGTCGGATAGCGACTGATATCATTTAAATAAAATGCCGTTACACCTAATGTACCAATCAATACCAAAAAAACGGTCGCAAATAATGGGTACCCACCCATTTTTCCGGCTCTCCAACTCATCCGCACTTTTCTTAGCCTGAATTTATTCATCACGGAATAACCGGCTAATAAGGTTGAAGAAATTGTAAACAATACAATTACACCTTGGAAAAATATGGAAAGTATTTCTTTCAATTAAGTAACTGTTTCAGCTTTATAGAAAATTGATACTAATGACTCTGTTACAAGGAGCAAGAACCCTGCCAGCATAAACCAATGCCACACTTCTTTACCAAACCCACTGCTTCTGATCTCATTTGTTATCTGTTCTGAAGTTAACGCTCCTGAATCAACAATATTGATATTTTCTAAAACGAGTGGGTCAACAGTAGATTCTGAATAAAATATTGATTCGCTTCTGGATAAATTCAATGACATTTTATAAGTATTATTGCCATCTGTAATTGTAACCCATCCGGGCTCCCAGTCATAGCCGTTATAGTTTACTAAAATTGACCCTCCTGCATTTTGTGGGGTTACCTGAATGCTTTCATTGTTGTATATAAGTTCTGTTTTGGAAGGATCGGCGTTTCCTTTCCATTCAAAAGCACTACCTAACATTTGATTATTCAATCCCCCTTCTTCTAAAGAAGCTGCATAAAGCATCGTTCTATAGTACATTGGAGCATATAATGCTTTTACTGGAAAGTTAGACCAACTAGGATCGTTACCAATAGTAAAAATCAAAACACGTCCTTCCCCAAATTTCTTCTCTCTGAGAAGAGGATCTCCATTGTTCAATTCCAAAATATTTAACCCTAATCCTGAATTGTTGGTTCTTAGTTTCAGGTAATAATAAACTTCTGGAACTGTGAAATTGAGTTCTTCATCTGATCCTCGTTCAAAAAGCCCCTCAAAGACGGGATGGTCTTCTAATAACAAACTACCTTTAGCAATAGAATTAAATGATGAAAATTCTCCAAGTACACCTACAAAATTTCCTGCGTTAAAGAGATTCAGAAAAGCATTGTAATTCTGTATGTCAGCTGTTTCTGAAGGAAAGAATACCAACCCTTTTCCATCTTGTACAAACTCTTGTAATTCAGAAAACAAAAACTCAGGTACTTCATCTAATCCCTCAAGAATCAGAGCGTCATAGTTTTCAATATTTATAGCAGATATCTCACTCATATTAACTTTTGAGTAATTAATCTGATTATTTCCTTCTTGCTGTGCATCTAGTATTACAGAAGTATAAGATACATCTACCGGGTTCAAAGACTCATTTACTACCCATAAGACATTCCTTTTTTCGGGAATCTGTATTGAAAAAAAATATTCATTATCGTATTGGAAACCGTCTCCTTCAATAATTGCTGAACCTGTAATTGGTCCTTCTCTGTCAGGATTGATCTCGAACGAAAAACTTTGAGTAACTCCTGGTTCTATTTCCAGTGGATATTGACCAACCGTTCCACCTTCTACTATTAGAGTCAAAAACTGATTTGCGGCAAGAACTTCACCTTCATTCTTAACCGCCACCTCTAACGTAAACGGAATTCCTTTACCAACCATAGAAGAAGAAGTGGATATCTCGGATACAAATGTATTTTGAGTTTTCACCTTTTCAACATTTAATATGGTAACACCAACATTCTTTAATCGGTCTTGAAAGTTATTCGTGATCACATAGTTTAATTCAGGATTATTATCACTTATTATATAGAGGTTCTTATTTTGAAAAGGTGATTCCTCTAAAATTGATAGCAAATTATTCAATCGTTCAGATAAAAAAGCACCGGTTTGTGTTACTTTAATTTCATTAAGCTTTCTTTCAATTAGGTTAGCACCTGAGATTGAAGCGTTAACAGGTTCTCCGTTTGTATTTTGGATTATGAATCTGTCTTTTTCGTTTGAAGCCAGTAATATTTCCTTAACCAACTCTTTAGCCTGGTCTGACAAAGGACCTTTTGAACCAATTCTATTCATGCTTATGCTATTATCGAAAAGAATTGCATGAACTGTAGGTTGATTGCTCGAAGCTCCTATACTTAGTGCAGGAGGAAGAAATGGCCGGGCTAAAACCATTGCCAAGCATGCTATTGCTAATAATCTGAGTAGAAGAAGAAGCAATCGCTTTATCTTTATTTTCCGAATAGTTGTTTTTTGGAGTTCTTTAAAAAAAGCCAATGTAGAAAACTGAACCCTTTTAGGCTTTCTCAAATTTAACAAATGTATTACCAGAGGTAGACCTATGGCCACTAAGGCAAATAAAAAAATGGGATTTAGAAAACTCATTTAGCTTAAAAAAATGTTACTTTCAGTATGATCGGGCTGGAACTTTTTTCGCAAAGTAGACTTAGCCATAGAAAAATCAATATTCAAAAAAAGATGGTTTAAATCCATTTATGCAACGTGCACTTACGCTACTAATTACAACCTTTATCTTTTCGTTCTTATGGGCCTGCTCATCTGTGAGCGAACAGCCATGGACATCAATGGTTCCTGCGGAGTCTAGCTTTTTAATAATTCCGAAAGAAAACGTTTCCATTACTAATATTTCTGATACGCGTTATGCTTCTATTTTAGAGGACATTACCGCAAGTTCCTCACAACAAATAGCTAGTTTCGACCCTGAAGTTTTATCAACCCTCTCTCTAAAAGGCATCGTTATTTTTCCTTCCAGATCCACGGAATCTGAATTGATTTGGATAACTAGGGCAAACGCCCCGATTGATACCTGGGTACAAAAATTCTACAAACCCCTTTCTCAAAATTATTATACCATTAAAGGTAATACCATTCATAAATTAGAAGCAAAGAACGGCACTGTACTCTATGCATCACAAGTACATGATTGGTTAGTTTTTTCTTCTTCAAGCTTGGCTGTTGAATCATCGATCAGGTCTTATTTGGGCTTAACTTCTACTATGGAAATACCTACTGACGCCTCTCCGGGCCAGTTAATTATGAACACACCAAATTTAGATGATTGGGTAGAGCAATTTTTGAATGTAAACTTAAGACCATCTGTTACTAAGTCTTTCTCCGGTTCAAAATCTGCTTCTCTTCTTTTCACAAGCGCCGGTGACTCATTGAATTCACCGGTAAACCTGGCAGGCAAAATCACTTTGTCAGACACCTCACGTTCAACTCTAATTCACGCACTTTCATCTAAGAATGCACCTATAGAATTAGATAGATTTATTGCCAGCAACGCTGCTGCTTTTGCTCTATTTCGCTTACCACCTAAAACTATCCCAAAAAAACCTCTCACCAGACTTACTGATCTCGATAGGTTTCTTCTTGACTCTAATATAGAGTACTCTGAGATCGCTACTACACTAGATGCTCCTTTTGCCGTTGAAACTTTTTCAGAATCTGGATTAGTTTCAAATGGAGAATACTTATTCATGAGAAAACTCAGAGATGTACGTGCGTTCAGAAATAAACTAGAAGAATTGGTTCAGAAAGAACTCCTGACAAAATTCGGTAATTCTTATTTTGCAAGCAGTTCTATTTTGTCTGAATTAATTGGTTCAGAACTTAGTCCTTTTATTGATTTCTATATTTCATTTTCAAGGGATGTAGTTGTAATCTCTAACAGGCGTGGTCTTTCCGAAAGTGTTGAGTCTGACCGAGCAAGAAGGAGAGTAATATATTATAATGACGATTACTCTAACATACGCAAGGGTTTACCCACAGAAGTAAGTGGTTTTGTATGGGTTGAATCATCTGAATTTCAACGATTTTTAGAACCTTTTTTACTGCCGAAAAATGAAACTGCAGGATTGTTTAATCAATTTGAACTTGCACACATTACCTTTCAACGATTAAACCAATCTGCTATAGATTTCTCACTATCAACCAAAAGTAAAGAAGGATCAACTCAGCCCTATCAAGAATTATGGGTAACTTCATTATCAAATAGTGACCTAACTGGCGCACCGATTCTTGGTGATGTAGCAGGGAGCAATACCGATGAAATTATTTATGCTACTGAGGACGGGAATATTTTTGCGGTTGCCGGAGATGGCACTATTGTTCTGCAAACTACTACTAATGGCAGCATTCCAGTTGGAAGCCCGGTTTTATATGATTGGTACGGTAACAACCAACCAGTAATTATGATCGGCGCCGGAACTAAGATCTTTGCATGGAACAGAAGCGGAGCGCTTCTACCCAAGTTTCCTATAGAGCTGAATCGGCAAATAACTGCACCTATTGTGGTTACCGATGTTCGACGAAATGGAATTCCTGAAGTTATTGCGGCTACAGAAGATCGACTGTTACATGTAATCGATGGCAGAGGAGAGAACGTGTCCGGATGGCCACGAAATGTGAACACTGCAATTACAACCAAACCTGTTTTTGCACAGGTTGATGGCACCTGGTCCATTTGGGCTTTTTCTCAAAACATACTCCATAGTTGGCTTCGCAACGGCGCTTCTCGTCCCGGTTACCCTCAATTTGTAAATGCAGGATTTAACGGATCCCCTCTTGTGTATGAGAGCTCTGTATATGGAGCCGCTTCGGATGGAAATCTTTATTCCATTGGCAAAAATCCAAGTTTCAGTGATTCATTAGGAACCTTTACAAGCATGGATTCTATTTCTGTGAAATCTCTTTATGTGACTAACAATGAACTTTTATCTGTTTCTGTTTCAGAAAATGTACTTTTAAAAGACAGTACTAACTTTTTCAGAGAAGATCTGTTGCTTGCTCAAAGTCGAAACGGTTCCGTTTTTGGTTTTAATTTATTGGGCGAAATCAGATTAACAGAAAATTTAGGACAACCGGCCTCCCACACTTTCCAACCCACCTTAGTTGATATTGATTCTGATCAAAATGATAATCTTTTGGCTCTTGCAGAATTCGGCCGCCTCTTTGCCTGGGAAGTTTTAACCGGAGAGCGGTTTTATGATCTACCTACTTCCGGTATGAGGTTCCCAATTATTGTAGACTTGAATGGTGATGGTAGAAAAGAACTTATTGCTCAAACAAGAGAAGGGTTGAGATGTTGGACCATTTTGAGGAGTAACTAACGATCTAGAATCAAGAATGAAAAGTTAAAGATTATGATAGACGTAGTTGGACAGTTTTTATACTTCTCAAGCCCGCTACCTTTAATATTTTCAATGTTTTATTTTTGGTGCCTTAAAGAACATTCAATATTATTCCGATTATTTTCAGGAATTACAATTGGACTATTTAGTTCCATTCTCATATTTCTTACTAGTATAGCTATTCTCTTAAGAAATGGGTTGGGCCCAACTTAAAGTTTAGCTTCTACGTTTTAGTTATTTTTTTCAGGAAAGAATATCTGCTAATGCTTCTTCTAATTCTTCAAATCTGAATTCGAAGCCATGAATTTGAAGTTGTCTTGGTTGCATCCGAATACTACCAGTTATAGGTTGAGCGGCTTCACCAAATGCTAATTCGAGAGCAAATTTTGGCACTCGGAAAAATGATGGTCTGTTCATTACATCTCCCAATGTATCTGCAACTTCATTCATTGTTGCGGGGTTTGGTGAGCTTACATTATAGGCCCCGGAAATTTCTTTCTTCTCAATCGGAAAAATTAAAGCGTTTATGAGGTCCTTACGATGTATCCAGCTCATATATTGTTTGCCGTCGCCAATGGGGCCACCTACAAAAAATTTAAACGGAGGGATCATTTTTTCCAGTGCTCCCCCACCTTCTTCAAATACGATTCCAATTCTTGGATTAGCAACTCGAATTCCAAACCGGATAGCTTTTTGTGATTCTTCTTCCCAATCTTTGCAAACACTTGCGAGAAAATCGTTTGCAGCTTCATGCTCTTCAGTAAGTACAGTATCTCCCTGGTCTCCATATATTCCTGAAGCGGAAGCAGAGATAAAAACGGATGGCTTTTTTTCTGCTTTCTCCATTGCTTCAACTAAAGAACGGGTCGAATCTATTCTACTGTCATATATTCGTTTTTTTACATCCTCATTCCAACGTTGACCAAAGATGTTTTCTCCCGCTAGGTTGATCACTGCTTCACAGTTTTCCATTTCTTTAGTCAGATCAGAGTCCCAGCTAATAAACCGTTGGTTTGTAGCAGATTCATCCTCATATTTTTTAGGATCTCTTGTAATAATGACAAGATTTTTTCCCTTTTTAAGAAGTGTTTCTCTTAGTTCCTGACCTATAAATCCTGTCCCGCCTGTGATTAGAATACTCATGATGTCATACTAGATTTTTACGCTCTTCTGTTTAACCAATCAAATCTAAGATTCGTTTACCTAATCCCAATTCCTATCCCTTTTCTAAGATCAATTTGGCCATCTTTCAAAACCTTTAATCCAGAATATGGATCATTTGAAATCAATAAATTACCATCTAAATCTGCGTATTCACTAAAAAGCGCCAAAACACCTCCCGCAGTTATCCCTACAGAGCTTTCAACCATACACCCTATCATTACTTCTAATCCAAGTCTGTGAGCCTCCTCTATGGTCCGCTTTGCTTTTACAAGACTTCCTATTTTCATCAGTTTAATATTGATGACGTGAAACGCTTGAGCAATTTCTGTTATATCTTCACTTCCTGTAAAACTCTCGTCAGCACAAAGTGGAAGAGGGGAACGTTTTTTAAGTTCTCTTAACTCTTTTTTCATTGAAGCGTGCATCGGTTGTTCTATAAGTTCAACATTTTGAGATTTTAGAAACTCAATTTCTTTTAATGCCTGATCAACTGTTTTCCAACCTTCATTAGCATCTACGCGAAGTGGTTTATCAGTCACTTCTCTAATTCCTTCAATGATTTCCCGATCATGATCAGTTCCCAATTTTATTTTATACAACGGATAAATATCCGCTTCTTTGATCTTTGTTTGAATTACCGGAATTTCGTCAATCCCAATTGTATATGATGTTACTGGACCTATATTAGAATTTGCTCCCCACAATTTCCATAGTGGTTGGTTCTTGGACTTAGCCCACCAATCCAGCCAAGCCATTTCTATGGCTACTTTACCCGATTGAGGGATTTCGAGTGCAAACGTTGATTTTATCTTTGATGAAGATTCTTCAATAAATACTTCAATATCTTCGGGAAATTTAATATTGCTCAATTCATCAAATGGAAATTTTTCAAAATATTTAACAACAGTTTCCGAAGTTTCATTATAACGCGTATTCGGACCGGCTTCACCATAACCAGTGATTCCATCTTTTTGCAAAGTAAGAAATATGTTTTTTACAACTGATTTTGATCCTCTTGCAATCGTAAAAACATTTTTAAGCTTTAGATCTTTAACTTCCCAAGTTGTATTAAAGTGAGACATAGCCAAATTCCTGAATAAGTATTAGATAAACATACATAGCGCAAGAAGCGGGAATTAGCGCATCGAAACGATCAAAAAAGCCACCATGTCCCGGAAGTAAATTTGACGAATCTTTTACTTCTGCTTTTCGCTTTATTTTACTTTCGATCAAATCTCCGATCGGGCCGAAGATTCCTATTAAAAAGATAAGAGGAAGTCCATTTAACATTGTGATAGGTGAAACAAATGGAAGTGTATATATCGAAACGGCTAACCCAACTGCACATCCAATAAAACCGAACAGGAATCCTTCTACTGTTTTCTTAGGGCTTATTGTCGGAGCCAACGGTCTTTTTCCGAAGTTTTTCCCGCCGAAATAAGCGAATACATCTCCTCCCCAGATCATAAGAACCAAAGTAAGAGCAAAAGCGAAACCCTGTTCGTTGGTTCCCATTCCTCTTATTAACATTAGGCATAAAAAACCCAAAGGTGCATAAATCCCACCAAAAAACCCTGCGGTTAAATTATTGAATGCATCCGGCTTAACATTGAAAGTTTGAACGGCCACAAAGATCAAGAAAAGTATTAAACCTATTTCAAACGCAAAGGGTAAATAGGGAAAAAGCATTACATATAAACCGATCACCAAAGTAAAACCAAGACTAGTTGGAGTTCCAGCTTTTTTTAAAAGCTTAACTATTTCGAGCTGAGTAAAGAGGCCGATTGTTAAGATAATAAGGTCAAAAGTCCAACTTTCGTACCACATAACAGACAGAAAAAAAATGCCTGCTGGAACTGCAAATAAAACTCTTTTCAGAAGTTCGTTCAAGAATCTTCTCCTTCCTCTCCATTTGCTTTATCCAGTTCACTCAGAGCCTCTCTTGCTTCTTGTTCAAACTCTTTAGGAACGTACAGATAAGCGAAAGACATATCTCCCACGCTTAAACTATATGAGGAATCTTGCTTGGATAGAATATTGGAAGGAATTTTTAAACTAGACAAATAACTTTTTGCCAACTCCACTTCCAGCTTGGTGCTACGTTCTAACACACAAACCCAATTTTCGATTTCATTTGGCTTAGGATCGTTAAACATGTTCTGCCTTCGGGTTAATTTCTGATCTATATTTATTTAATAAATATAAAACACCCGGAGTAACTATAAAACTTAATCCTATTAATAACCAGGGCATCTCAGAATCGGGTGATGGAGATTCTGTCAGCATCTCTGGATTAAAACTAGCAGCAATCATTAAACCTCCATTATTTACTAAGTGGCCAACCATTGCAGGATACAGGCTGTTAGATGTCCATGTGACATAAGCCAATAAAGCACCAAGAAAAAACCTCGGTAATAATCCTGTCAAATCTATATGAAATAGTGAAAAGACTAAACTTGATACTATAATTGCTACAACTACTCTGGTGGATTTCTCTAATGCTCGATACATATAACCCCTAAATAGTAGTTCTTCGCATATTGCAGGCGTTATACCTACAAAAAGTAGAGCAAATACTAACCCTCCTTTTAGTTCGAGTAGTGATCTAAAAATCTCAGCATTTTGCTCTGCTAAATTTTTCATAAAATCACCAGTAGGCAAAAAGGAATTGATCCAACCTAGAAAAATCACGATAGGAAAAGCCACAATAAATAGCATTATTGTTAATCCTATTTGTGGAAATAAAGAATCACCTTTTTGAAGTCTTAGGAAGGGTTTTTTATCTTTTATTCTCTGATGTAATTTCGCGCCCAGAAAAGCCATCCAACCTATCGAAACAACCTGAGCTATTGTATTAATCACCATAAACTGAACAACCTTATTCTTTGTTAACTCTAACAATTTAGAGGGCGTTAATTCTGAGACTGTTGAAAGATCAAGATTAGTAACAATTAGTATTGTCTGTAGCACGAATCCCAATGCATAAAAAAACAGAGCCGCTACAAAAACCCATATAAGTGCCATTGCCCAGTGAGCAAAGCCATTACGTTCTACCCATGGTTCGATGTTTTGCTCGTAAAAAGAATAATTATCTGCAGATGAAGTTTTATCAGAAGTCATTTATTAAGATCAGTTTAAAATAATAACTCTGTCAGGATCATAATCCCGGCAGAGTTATATAGATGTACTAATGAGATTGAATTTACTCTTCTTCAGAAGCAAATATTTTTGCTCCGATCATACCGGAAAGAAGGTTAACGAAGCCAAGAACACCTGCGTTTATTGCAATGCCCTTTAGAACTCCTCCCATACTGGACTGATCTTCAAAGCTTTCTTCCATGCTAGTTATGATCTCATCTTTTTGTGACTCAGGAATCTGATCATTCATTTCAAACGCTCCAATCATCGTGTCGGCAAACCTCTCCATTAAAGTCGGGTCTACCAAGTTCCAAATCTGACCAATAATACCGCCAACCACTGCTGCAATGATTCCTGTAAAAAGACCAATTTGAGCACCTGTTCCTATTGGGAAAGTAATATCAAAAGCCTTCGCATAGCTTCTAGTTGCCAAAATACCACCGATAAGCCCAATTAGACAGGTTATTGGGATAGTAAGCCCGGATATCATCATAACGCCCATTGACGGCTCAGAACCAGCAACATAATATACTAAGCCTAATCCAACTACTGTTGTTACAACCGCTACAATAATTGCAGCTTGAATTACGGATGGCCAATAATTTGGCTTCATTTCTTCATTTTCCATTTTAATCCTCTGTATTTAGTTTTTTAAAAAATTCATTCGAAAGTAATATAGCCGAAGAAAGCCCAAATAAACTCCCGAGCAAAAATCTCGACCCGTTTGTATTCGTCCAAAAATCAAATTGGTTTCCCAAAACATCAATAAAATTTAAAATAATAGTACCAATCAAGAATCTGAAATAATATCTGAACTTAACTTTTTTAATTAGTACCAAAAAAGGCATTAAAATTACACCTGTAAAGAACGCCCCATAAATTCCTATACAACGAGCGCACACCGACATCTGGCTATTATTTAAAGTAAATGAGCGTTGTGGATCCTGATGACATAAAGAATGAAATGCTTCAAATTGAAAACTTACATAAGGTATCGAAGGGTTTCCGAACAATCCCGGGCCGAGAGCTATAATTACAAGAAAAAAGCTTCCAACGAAAACTATTGTATATAGTGCTCGATTTTGGAATTCGAGTCCTAAATTCATTTCAAATATGCTTGATGATCTTATTCAGAAATTCATCCGGAGCTCTGCAAGGTCTGCGGGATTCAGAGTCCATAAAACATAATGAAACTTCACCCAACACATGTGGTGTTTTCTGATCTTGAGTAAACACTTCATAAAATGTTTGCAGCCGGACTTGAGGAATATCGAATACCATCACCTTGATCTCCATTTCTACATCGTAGTGAACAGGGATTTTATATTCCAGTTCAGAATGTATGACAGGGAGCATAACTCCATTTTCTTCTAACTCTCGATACGAAAGTCCGAAACTACGGATCATTTCTGTACGGGCTACTTCAAAATATTCCAGATATCGTCCATAGTAAACATACCCCATCTTATCTGTTTCGCCGTAGCGGCTTCTCAACTTGTGAGTGTATTCGATGAGCGGCTCTCTATCAGGAAAAGAAATGGCCACTATTTTGCGATCTCAAAAGCACCAATTGAAGAATATTTTTCAATTCTCTGCTCAATCAACTTATTTGAGCTTAGTTTCTTCAATTTTTTGAGGCTTTTAACTATTTGAGACTTTACCAGCGCAGCTGCTTCATCATGGTTGCGATGAGCACCACCTAATGGTTCTGGAATTACTCCATCAATAACCTTGAGTTCTTCCAGATCTTTCGCTGTAAGTTTCAGATTTGCGGCAGCTTGCTCCTTATAATCCCACGTTTTCCAAAGGATAGAAGAACAAGATTCAGGAGAGATCACAGAATACCAGGTATTCTCCATCATGTAAACTTCATTCCCCATTCCGATTCCGATTGCACCACCACTGGCTCCTTCACCAATCACAATAGTGATCAATGGAACTTTAAGCATAGCCATCATTTTCAGATTTTTAGCTATAGCTTCAGCTTGTCCTCTTTCTTCAGCTTCCAGTCCGGGGAAAGCTCCAGGTGTATCCAGAAGTGTAATGATTGGAATTTTAAATTTTTCTGCCAGTTTCATCAAACGGTAAGCTTTTCTGTAACCTTCAGGATTCGCCATACCAAAATTCCTGTATGTACGACTAGCGGTATCTCTTCCTTTTTGATGACCAATTATCATTACTGATTCCCCATCGATCTTTCCCAAACCCGCAACAAACGCTTTGTCGTCTGCGTGATATCTGTCGCCATGTAATTCAACAAAGTCGTCTACGAAGTTATCAATATAATCCGTGGTATATGGTCGGTCCGGGTGGCGAGCTAACTGAACTCTTTGCCATCTTGTAAGATCAGCAAAAATTGATTTTCTAAGTTCTTCAACCTTTTTATTCAGGCTTGCGATCTCTTTTTTAAGAATCCCGTCTCCAACAGTAGAAAGATTTTCAAGTTCTTCGATCTTTTTTTCCAGATCAGCTATTGGTTTTTCAAAATCAAGATATTGCATGAGTTCTCTTTTTTAGAATTTGTTCAAATATAAACAATCAAACTAACAAGGTCAGCCTTAATGCGATTTAAAGTGCACCAAAAATACTTCTGAATTTTAAAGCCCAAACACGCCAAATCGCTTCTCTTACTATTGCCTTGGACATTTTTGAAACGCCCTCTTGTCTTTCTTTAAATACAATTGAAACTTCTTTGAGCTTGAAGCCGGCTTTCCATGCCCGGAAATGAAGTTCTATCTGAAAAGCATATCCATTGGATTCTATTCTTTTTAAAGGGATCGCCTCAATTACACTTCTTCTTAAACATTTAAATCCTGCAGTTGTATCAAAAATTGGTAGTCCTGTAATAGTTCTAGCATAAATATTTGCAGCATAAGAAAGAATCAACCTGCTAAGTGGCCAGTTTATAATGCTAATCCCTTTACAATATCTGGAGCCAACTGCTACATCGCAATCTCCATTTTTTACTGCCATAATCAATTTAAGAGCGTCTTCCGGTCTGTGAGAAAAATCCGCATCCATTTCGAGGATATATTCATAGGAATGCTGGAGAGCAAATTCAAATCCACGTACATAAGCTGTACCTAGACCTTGCTTAGATTCCCGTTCGATCAGATGAACTTTATCTGGATATTCTTTCTGCTTAATTCGAACATTTTGAGCGGTTCCATCTGGAGAACCATCATCAACTACTAGCACATCAATTGGAAAGTCCAATGCCATTAGTCTATCAATCATTCTCACAATATTCGTTGCCTCATTGTAAGTAGGAATAATTATCAGAGCCTTATCCATCGTTATTGCCCCTTTCCTTTTATGATTGTGAGAACAGTATTAATAAGGATCTTAGCATCCATTTTTAGCGATATATTTTCAATATAAAAAAGGTCATACTTGGTTTTTTCACGAACCGTATCTAGAGAACCACCATACTTCCACTTAACCTGTGCCCAGCCGGTAATTCCAGGTCTTACTCTTAACCTTCGAGTATATAACGGTATTTGCTTTGTAAATTGATTAACAAAATGAGGCCGCTCAGGTCGTGGCCCTACTAAACTCATATCTCCTTTTAAAACATTTATAAATTGTGGAATCTCATCTAAACGTAATTTTCTTAACCAGTAGCCCACTCTTGTGACTCTTGGATCATTTTCTTTTGCTAAAGTTGGTCCTGTTTCGTCTTCAGCATTCATAAACATAGTTCTGAACTTAAGTATGGTGAATGTTTTTCCATTCTTTCCAACTCTTGTCTGCTTAAAGATTGCAGGGCCTTCTGAGTTAATTTTAATTATAATAGATACTATTATTAAGAACGGAATTGAAAGTACCAGAGCCAGAATTGAAACTAATATATCTAATACTCGCTTTGCTGCTCGTTCCCATAAAGGCATTGGCTCAGGAGAAACTTCAACCAAAGGCATCCCGAAGATTTGATTGGTTTTACTTAAGCCGCTAACCAATTGGTAAAAATCAGGCAGTAGTTTTAAGGTAACATCTGGGAAGTCAACTTTTGAAATTACACTTACCAAATCTCTTCGTCTTTCAGGCTCAAGTGCTACAAGCACATCCTGTATTTGGTTTTGATCAATAATAGACCTTATGTCATCTAAATGGCCTATTACTTCATTAGGTAGAATTCCTGAGCTTTCGTCCGGCACTTTTCCATTTACCTGAATAAATCCAAGAACCTGCATTCCTAAAGTTTTATTTCGAATTAGGTCATCATATGCGGTTTTCGCAGTATTTCCTGTTCCAATTATTACCGTTTTATGTAATCCTTTGCCTCTTCTTGCGTAAAACCTTTGAATTGTTCTTATTAAAAATCTGTTAAAAGCGATCAATACAAGTGTAACGCTCCAGTAAAAAACAGTTAATGACTTTTGCTCCTCTATTGAAATACTATCACCAATTAGTCCTATAAAAAATAAAATTAAAACCCCAATTGAAGTAGCTTTAACAACCGTAATAAACTCATCTAACCGGGATACCAGATATAGTTTTTTATACAACCCGGTTACAACAAAAACAAACATCCAGTAAATGCTTACCAGCACTCCTGTGTTTACAAAATTAAGATCTGCATCCTTTAGGATCATATTGAGTTGTTCACTATGATACCAATGGAATACAAACCAGCTTGCCAGAAGAATTAAAAAATCCAGCAAACTTGTGAAAATAACTTCGTTATATCTTTTTAAATTGCCCAATAGAAAATTAAGCTTTCTTAGTTTTTGAATCGCTTAAAATACACATTTAAGAGTCTCCTTCATAAATAATAGACCAAATTTTAGTTTGTATACTTTAAAAAAAGAAGCCGCATCCACAAAAGCCCGTTTGGGAGAGTTTAAAACCGATCATGGTGTTATTGAAACTCCTATTTTTATGCCTGTTGGCACATTAGGAACTGTAAAAGGAGTTTCTCAAAAGTCACTTATTGAGCAAATCCATGCGCAAATAATATTGGGTAACACGTATCATCTGTATCTAAGACCTGGTAATGAGATAATGAAAGAAGCGGGTGGGCTTCATAAGTTCATGAATTGGAACAAACCCATACTTACCGATTCGGGTGGATACCAAATTTTTTCACTATCTGAAAATAGAAAGCTTGAAGAAGAGGGAGCGCACTTTAAAAGTCATATTGATGGCTCCAAGCATTTATTCACTCCTGAAAATGTTGTAGATACGCAACGCATTTTAGGTTCAGATATAATGATGCTTTTAGATGAATGTCCTCCTTACCCAAGCACATATGAATATGCTAAAAACTCGATGGAGTTAACCCATCGTTGGGCAAAAAGGGGAAGAAAACACTTTCTTGAAACAAATGACCTATATGGCCACAAACAAAATCAATTTGGTATAATTCAAGGAAGCACTTATAAAGACCTTAGAATAGAGTCTACAAAATTTATTACAGATCTGGATTTTGAAGGAATAGCTATTGGTGGATTAAGTGTTGGGGAGCCTATTCCTCTGATGTATGAAATGGCTGATCTTAACACGGATTATATTCCCAAGAATAAAGCGAGATATTTAATGGGTGTGGGAACCCCAGGGAATCTTTTAGAATGTGTGGCACGAGGAATTGATATGTTTGATTGTGTGATGCCAACTCGAAATGCACGTAATGGCACCATCTTTACAAAAAACGGTAAAGTAAATATCAGAAATGCCCAATGGAAGAATCACCATAAACCTTTAGACGAAGACTTTCCGTCAGAGCTTTGCAATACTTATACTATGGCTTATATACATCATCTCATAAAGCATAACGAGATCTTTGGGCTGGTTTTGGCATCGGTTCATAACCTTACCTTTTACTTGTGGTTAATGGAAAAAGTACGTGAACATATTGCTAATGATACTTTTGCAGAATGGTATCCTGAAATGGTTCGAAAAGTAGAATCTAAGATTTAATTCTTTTTTTCTAAGTTTTCAATATTTCTCAAAAGTGAGAAATCTGAAAAAAGACTTTTTGAAAGAATATCGATATCCAACCAGATAGAATAATTTTGCAAATAATTCAATTCAAAGCGCTCCTGATCTTTTGAAGATGATATTCTTTGAGCATTAAGTTGAACTAAACCTGTTATGCCTCTTTTGTACTTGTAAATAGGATCAAAGTCAGATGCGATTGGGGAACCGATTAAACTCAACTTGCCAGCTAAAACTTGTTGAAATAATAAGAACCTGTTTAGGTTTTTTGCTTTATTCACTGGAGTGTAGTAGGAAAGAGAATCCTTGGTTCTTTTTTCAAAAGATGAACTCATCAACTTTGGTATAGAAATTACAAAAAAGAAAATTGTTGGAAACAGAGATATCATAATATCGAAACACCTCTTTAACAGTTTATTCAATCCTTCCTGATAGGTTAGATTAAACAGGACAACCGGAACTGAATCAATATATTCTACTTCAGATTTACCGAGAATATAATTCATTGACTCCGGGACAATTTTAAATACCAGATTTTCTTTTTTTAGATGTGAAATTTGCTCCAACATAACCTTATAGCTTATCTCACTTTGAATGAAGTACAGATGATCAATTGAATGATTTCTTACAATATCCTTTAGTTGTGAAATCTCTCCCAATGCATCCGACTTCCCGGGCTCATCATTTGGTTTACTGGAAACAAAACCTACTACCTCATAGTCCCAATCTGCACGGGTATTAATTTTACTTATTAGATTGTTGGCTGCATTACTACTCCCAACTATTGCCAGTCTCGTTTTTTTAAATTTTCCGCTTGTACTTTTAACCTGTTTAGCTCTATTTGCTCTGTAAATACGTAAAACTGTTATTAGTACTGCTGTTAATACAAAAGAAATGCCCAACACTGATCTTGAAAAGGCTAGATTTCTTGCAAAAAAAGTAATTGCAGCAACCCCTGTAAAACTAAAAAATGTTTTTCTCAGGCTATCAGCGATCGAGTCAATTCTTCTGCTCGAATTAAAACCAATAGAAAAAAGTATAAACAGCCCTGTGAGTAATACATTCACCCATAAATATTCTAAACTTCTCAAGCTATTAAGCTTACTACTTAAATCGTTTGTAAATGAAAAGCGAATAATAAAGGCTAATAACAACGAAATGTTTAAGATGATAATATCAAAAGAGGCTAATCTGATTTCTTTAGATTTAGAAAGCAGAAAAGATGTAATACCTCTAAAAGAAATAGCAATGTAAATTAAGCTTCTGAAAAGAAAACTATATCTTGATGTAAAGTGTTTTTGAAAAAATTGATAGTTAGCCTTATTGAATAATTTAACGTATTTGAGATCTCCTTTCTTTGTGCTTTCGCCCTTATAATGAATGATAGAAGTCTCCGGGAAATAACTAATCTTATGCCCAAGTTTGGCAACTCTAAAACATAAATCTATATCCTCACCATACATAAAAAATCGCTCATCAAAGCCATTTAGTTTTTTTAAAATATCAGTTCTAAAAAACATGAATGATCCTGATAATACCGGTATATAAGAAGTTTCGTCTTCATCTAACCATCCTAAATAATAGCCGGAAAAAAATTTACTTTTTGGAAAGAGTGAAGACAGCCCCAATACCTTAGAAGCAGCTGAACGTATTGTAGGAATTGATCTTCTGGATTCCGGTGCAAAAGTACCATCAGGATTTAATATCTTGCACCCAGCTGCAGCGACCTCTGGGTTAGATTTTAAATGACTTAACATTTTAGTCAATGTGTCTTCGCTAACAATTGTATCAGGATTTATCAGTAGTGTAAACTCGCTATCTACAACTTTGATAGCCTGATTATTAGCTTTTCCAAATCCTACATTATTTTCATTGTAGATATATTCAATTTCTGGAAATTTGGTAGGGACAATTTCTTTTGATCCATCAGTCGAAGCATTGTCTATTACATAAATTTTGACCTTTAAGTCATTTTTCGCCTTCTCTATAGAATGTAAAAGATTAAGCAGATATTCTTTTACATTATAATTCACAATGATAATTGAAATATCATAGGCTGGGCTTTTCATTAAAGACCTAATTTGTTTAATAAATAGTCTAGCTTACCTTTAAAACCAAGTCCATATCCAAACCGATCGGCTGTCCCTCTCCAAATATGGTCTATATAATCCGAAATTTTATACGCTTTTAACATAAAACCTTTGCTGGCCGCATCAGAAAAATTATGCAACGTTGGTTGTCCATGATGTATAAAGGGGCGTAAAGAGGAGTAAAGATCAGTATTAATCAGCATATAAGGCGTTAACAAAATTTCCTTACCGGTTTCAGATTTGTACCCTCTTTTATTGGCTTTAATGATCTCTCCCATACCATAAATTTCTCTTTCTGAAGAAATGATTTCATCCATTTCTTCAAGAAACCCACCTTTTTTTGTAACAGTATCACTATCCAGAAAAAAAACATATTTAGTATTAACATATTCTTTAATAGCTAGGTCCATAGCAGGCCCATGAAAAATATTAGTTTCTAGAAACACCCCTTCAGTTGATTCAAACTCTTCGCCAAAACTTAGATCGGAAGAGCACGACTGTCCTAAGTCTTTTGATCCGTTATCAATAATTATTAAAGGTGTCTCAGGATAAAATCTTTTAAACGATCGGACAGCTCTATCAAGCAAGTCCGGTGTCTGAAAGTTAATTATTACAGTAGTTATATCCATTACCTTACTATTACAACTTTACCTACTCCTTTTGAGCCTTTTGAATCATCCACTGCAATTATATAATATACACCTGAACCCAGCATATTACCAGATGAATCCATTCCATTCCATGAAACTCTACCACCTTCTGAAGAAAAGGAATTTACCACAGTTCCATCAACCCCTAATATTTTAATTAATGATTTATCACTCAGTCCGTCAATAAAAATCTGTTCATTTTTTTGATAGTTGAATGGATTTGGAAATACTTTCAGCTCATCCATTTTAGCAATAGAACCTTTTGGGATATCTTGGTAGCTTATTAAACCACCTTCTGTAGCAATATAAACTTCTCCGGTAATATCGTTAACTGCTATCGATTTAATACTATTTGAAAAAAGGGGGCTATTCTCAGTAGTAAAGCGTTTAATTATTTTACTTCCTTCTGGATTTAATAAATATAAACCCTGATTTATACTTCCTATCCACTTTTCGTTAGCAGCATTTACTGCCATTGTACTCACATTTATATCCCTTAAAAGAAATCTTGATACTGCTGAAGTATCTTCATTAATAAGCCATTGGGCAGTACGTTCCTGTGTAGAACCTTCAACTATAAGCTCAGGAAATATAAATTTAGCAATACCTCTGGAAGTACCGATCCAAACTTCCCCATTCTTATCTTCTATCAATGCATTTACCTTGTTGTCAGGAAGGTTTCCATTCGAAGCCCCAATTTGTAGCTTCACACCCATATCATCGTTACTGTTTTCAGGGTCGTTTGTATCTAGTACTAATAATCCGGTTCCACTAGATTGAGCATTTTGGAGTGGTATCCACTTATGATTATATGAATCTATAAAGAGGTTCTCATAAAGGTCTGATGAACTTACACTACTATTTTCTTCGAAACTTTGCCAATCATCCTCTCCGGGAGTTTGTCTATACAAAGGACTACCTCCGTATCTGCTAACTAACCAAACATCATCATTAGTATCGGTATCAAGCCCTGTAATAACCGGAAAATTTGGATCATCGGCAGGCCACCCTCTTAAACTGGAGTTTGTTTCATCAAAAACTTTTATTTCTTTCGTTTCCTTATTAAGCCGAGAAACACCACGCCCCCAACTCCCAAAATAATAATACTGATCAGTCACAGTAGATGTGAAAGCTTGTTGGAATCCTAATTCTTTAAGTTCCGAATTCAATAAAGAATTATAGTTCATCCACACATCATCTTCTAGAACATAGAATCCTTTCGATTGATCGATATTACCATTTCCTGAAAATTTATTTGTAGAAGAGGCGATTAAAATCCCTTTATCAAAATTGAGGCCATCAAATAGATTAGTAAATGGTCCCTCTCCATTAATATACTCTATGGAAAGGTCTGTTCTATTTAAAATTCCTAAACCTCCGTTGAGAGTTCCAAATGCAAAAATTTCATTTTTAGTATTTATTAATGCCGTACCTATGTTATTAGAGAGAAATTTTGCCTCAAAGCCCGAACCATTTTTTATAAAAATATTCTTTTGAGCTAAGGCTATAAAGGTATTTTCTATTTCTGAGTAACCGATTATTACATTATTAGTGAAGCTATTGTTAACTACCCAATTATTAGCACTTTCGTCATACTTAAAATTTTGGTCCTCCGACGAAGCAAAAATGTCTTTTTCTGAATTTCCCAAATGCAAAATCGAACTATTACCTAATCCTGAACTCGATCCATAGCTAGTCCAGTCATTACTTGAGTAATTACCATCTATAGGTGAATAAGCTATTCCTTGATTAGTAGCTACGTATAAGGTATCACCAACAACTAATAAGTCATTTATTCTCGAACCTGAATCAAAATCACCTAGCTTTAGAAAAGTATTTTTTACTAATAAATTTGAAATGGAATATTCAACAATTCCAAAATCGGTCCCTGCCAGTAATGAACTATCAACTATTAATAATTCATTCACAATTTTAGATGTAAAAGCAGTACTCCTTTGTATATCCTCTAAACGATCAATACTATAATCTTCTATATCTATTACGTCGATTACTCCATCAATGTAACCCACAAATATTTTAGCAGAAGCCTGATCATAAGAAATCGATGTGCCCCGTAATCGATTCAAACCATCTAATTTAGTAATCCTTTTAACAAGACTGTTATTCTCATACACAGCTATACCTCCATCAGTAAGCGCCCATACCCTTGCTAAACTGTCTTGTTCAATACCTATAATGCTACGGAAAGAAGTATGAGCTCTCCATTCCAAAATTTCTTGTGAAAGGGCAAGCTGTGAAAATAATGCGAAAATTAATACAAAAGAGTATTTCATTTACTAGCTATATTTTTTCAATTAACGACTAGATATGAATAATAATGTACAAACAAAAAAACCTCTTACTAAATCAAGTAAGAGGTTATAAAAAAAAGAAGGCGATGACCTACTCTACCACGAGTGCAGTACCATCGGCGCTGCAGGGCTTAACGTCCGTGTTCGGGATGGGAACGGGTGG